>Ga0153996_1000454_pt1 | contig 18376 bp, 20 predicted proteins | sample TSNC080MetaG_FD_104728 | JGI IMG/M metagenome (GOLD analysis project Ga0153996, IMG submission 104728) | Attine ant fungus gardens microbial communities from North Carolina, USA - TSNC080 MetaG | ecosystem: Host-associated > Fungi > Mycelium > Unclassified | place: USA: North Carolina, Lumber...
CCTTGTTATATTCTTCCGGCATACTCTCACCTCTTGCCTTAGTATGCCCATTCTTTTTTATGGCTAAAAGCGTATACCGCCTAAAGGCGGTGGGTTTAGACCACGCGAATGGATACTAAAAATGTAGCTCTTAACATGTCTCATTTGGTCATTTTAGATGCACACGATTTTCCTTATTCTAATCAGGTTTTAACGACACATTATTGAATTTTTATGAACGCAACTATAAGGGAATGCGGAGATTCTTTTCAATTGCCCGTCATGCTTATAATGGGACGCTCATACTCCTTTGGAAAAAAGGCGAACTAACTCCATGCCATGTAGATTAGCGAAACTTGAATCAGTTTCAATTATGCTTATAACGTAAAAGGATACTTAAATATTAGGAATTAATATCCTTTATCCATTGCTCTTTTAAAGATCTATCAATTAGTTCTATGTAAAATTTACCACCTGTGTAATATTTGTATGACTTATCGAAATAAATTTGAATGTGTATATTCTTTTCTAGTGGAATATATAAAATTGTATTTTTAACGCCGTGAGCATGATAACCGGAACATCAGACTCTTTGCGGATCAGTTCCAAAACGGCAAAGCCGTCAATCTTCGGCATCATAACATCCAAAATGATAAGGTCATAAGCCGATTGATGGAACATACTAAGCCCGTCCAGGCCATCGTCGGCACAGTCAACCAAATACCCATATTCAACAAGAAACTCTTTTATAATTTCCTGCATTTTCTTTTCGTCTTCTATTATCAATATCTTTTCACACATATTCTCACCCGCTTTCTATTCCGATTTTTCCTTATTCCTGTTTTCTTTCAGCCGTCCGTCCACAGGTTTTTCAGCATCTTTTGGTATCGCCCAGGCATGACCGAACCGAATTATTCCGGCAATTCTGTTTTCCTCACAAAGTTTTTGTATCCGGCGCTCTGAAATGTCCCATTTCTTAGCGGCTTGTTGAACGGAGATATAATCCATGAAAATCCCCCTATCGTGTTTTATTTAACATTATATACGGAGAAGCGAATATAAGCAAGGCTGAAAAATTGAACTTTCTGTGTAGACGCAAATTGAGAGTAGAGATACGGTATGTAAAATGCAGCCATGTGGCTGCATTAGATCAATAGACAGGAGTACCGTAACCAATTACCGTGTTATTTCCTATCGAATAACTTCGCCTGCGGCAGCTATCGCTTGAATTGCCCTCAATGGTGTGGACAACGCCGTTTTCCGCATATTCCACAATGCCCACATGGTCGCAGGAACCGTCACCCTCCCAGTCGAAAAAGATAATATCACCGGGATTCGGGGTGTAGCTGCCATCCTGCCACTGTCCCTTTGACTGGAACCATGTGACACCATCCGAACAAAGAGAAAATCTCGGAATAATTCCCGCATCAAGATAACCGCATTGCTCCGCGCACCAGCTCACAAAGCAGGCGCACCATTCTACACGACTGTCAAAACCGTACCAGCTCCAATAAGGTTGCCCGCCAACATTGCGGCCTCCACCGTGAAGAAGCGGTCGACCTCCGCGCATACACGCTCTATTGGGCTTTTGGTTATTGCTGTGCTTATTGTTTGCATGGGATTCTGCCTCCAAAATAAAAAGAGGAACGCGGATTTTACTCTCACGTTCCTCTTATCATGATATTTGATTGTATAAAACAAATGGGTGCTGTCATGCGCGGCTCAACATTTTTTGACAAAATTGGCGGGAACTGTTTTTATATACTGCTCATGTATATTCATACTTGGTTTTATACTTGTACGTCCGGATTTTGTGGAAGCGGCCTCCTGCGATCAAAGCTGATACGGGCTTTACAGACGAGGTTATCTACCATTATGCTCTCTTTATTACACTCAACATCATCAAATAAATAGTACATGTGTGCATCATATAATTCATTTTTACGATCCGGGATTATCTTTTGAAGGCATTCATCCATCGCCTTTTGTTGCCTTTTTAATCGATCAGGATCGCTATCCCATTTAAAATCAATGCTTTCAAAAGCATCTGAAAAAGGAATCCTAGAAGTAATAATAGCGTTAACTTCAATCAGACCATTTCCCATATCTTTGGTTTTCAATTCTCCAGTTGCATAAATACCAACTTTAGGATGATATAGAGAAAAATCGCCTATTCTTAGAATAGAAGTAATTCCATGATAAACAACAAAGCTACCATCAAACATAGGATTGTTTTTAATAAACTCTATTTCCCCTAGGCCACCTATGCCAGATACAAATAAGCCGTTATCATTGTGAAGTAGATGTTTTTGCAAAATATCCATATTTGTCTGAAAGAACATCCATGCAAAGGCATCACCAATTGATTTCCCTATTTGGATTGCATTTGAAAGAAATTCTTTATATTCTTTGAAGCGAGACATTCGATTGGAAAACCAACTGTATTTATAATCTGCTTTGTGTATTATTAATTTTTTCTCATTTCGGCATATGTCCTGATAAAATTGCATTAAATCAAATAATCCTTGTGCCAATTCCGATTGAAACCTCATAAGATATGAATTATCTTTCTTATTATCACTATTAGGATGTTTTAGCCAATTGAAACAATTATGGAAAATATCATCTGCTTTGTCAATTACTTCTTTAACCTGCTGTAGATTCATATTTACCTCAGAATAATTAATCTTCTATATTTCTCATTCACTTATCAGCCCTTGAACAAATCACCTAATAAAATTATAATCCAACAATCTACACAAATCAAGAAAATCTTACCAATACCGAGTTTTTTACATAGAGGACGGCCACGCCGTCCTCTTATCTTTTTCGGAGGGAGGAATTGTTTTGAACAAGCTGGCTAAATACAAGCTGTGCGGTGATATTGACGCCACCATAACCGGCAAGCTCCTGTACCTTATCCTCGACGAGCTTGCGGACGGAAATGGCGAGGTGGTTATTCCACAAAGGAAAATCAGCGACGCGCTGCACATTTCAAAAGGCGCGGTCAGCCGCAATCTGCGCCGCCTGCGCGACGGCGGCTATGGCGATAGAATTCACTCTATGTCCATGAGCGACATTGTGGTAATTTCACGCGACGGACACTCTACGGCCAACTATGTTGATGCCTACGGATTTACACCGATACCGCAGTTTTTAGAGCCGGAAACCATAAGGGGAGCAAGAAAAGAAGTAGTGTCGGGCTATACCGTGGCCGTGCGGATTCCCGTGGGTAACAGCAATACGGTATTCGTGCTTGCCGAAAACCCCGGCGCTCCATCACCCTTTGTCACATGGCACGGGCATAAAACCATTAAGGGGTATGAGTGGGGACACTATTTTGATCGCCGCGCGGACGCGGTTAAGGACTTATACAACGGAGCTTGACAAGGGACACGGTAAATCCATGACAACGGATATGTTTATCACCACCGTCCGCAAATACACCCGCGCCAAGAAGCTCACGCCGCGTATGCTAAATGAACTGATAGAGCGCATAGAGGTACACCAAGCGGAAAAGGTGAACGGGGAACACCGGCAAAAGCTCACGATTCATTATAACTGTGTCGGCTCCATTGCGATTCCCGACGTGCTGCCGCTACCCGAACCCGACATACGGATACAAACGCGAAAAGGAGTAGCGGTTAGCTACTCCCCATCGAAACAGGCCGTATAAAAAAACCGAGTGTTCTCACAGCTTTCAAATGCTGTAAGAACACTCGGCATGGTGCAGATGGCGGGACTTGAACCCGCACGAGCGTAGCTCACTACCCCCTCAAGATAGCGTGTCTGCCGGTTCCACCACATCTGCATGAACTAACATACATAAGTCAGATAGAGAGGGGCATATCATCAATCTCGAACAGCGCAACGCAAGGTAAATTATATCAGTCCGCGAGAAGTATGTCAATAAAAACATTGCATTTTGCATTTTTTTTTTTTATAATGAGTTAACCCATGGGCTATTAATTCAGCAGATTGGCTTGAACAAATATTTATTGGTGGAGGATATAAAGCGTTGGAACATATCGTCCGCAGATACTATTTAGAAGAACACCGGGATTGCGCGTCCACCTTGCTTCGAACCTGCCGGGATCTGCTTTACCTGAAAATTCCGGAGCGAGAGATGTGCGCTTTGGAGAGACTATGTACGAGCTTTCATCGTGACGGTATTTGCTGCGCCTACACCGGTGCGTTGGTGTTACTGCATTGGCATGCTGCGCATTTGGAGGGAGAGGTTGATTTGGATTCTATTAGTGACGCATCAACAGCCGTTTTTGATTTTTTCAATTCCTGCTATGGCAGCCGGAATTGCAGTAGTATTAAGCTGAGCCATGCCGGTTTCGACGTAGGATGCTTACGGGTATTGTCAGATGCCACCGCCATTACCCGCGAAATGCTGCGCCACCTGTGATTGTCCGGCAAAGCAATATGTTAAAGAAACCCAAGTTATGCGAATATAAGGAGACGATTATATGATGAGCAAAAATAAAATACTTTCCATACTTTGTACGGCGGCTATGATGGTATCAATAGTGGGGTGTTCGTCCGGGAGAACTTCGTCCGGCGCACAAAGCGGCGTGGAATCCCAACAGCCGGGTACGGTGGAAGCGGAACAATCCGCCCAGCCGGAGGCAAAGGTGCCGGTGCGTGTCGGTATGCTTAAGGGGCCTACCGGAATGGGGATGGCCGGACTAATGCAATCTGCCGAGGATGGCGCGGCTGTAAATGACTATGACTTCACCATGAAGGAGGCCCCCACAGACATCCGGGCTATGCTAATGAACGACGAGCTGGATATAGCGGCGTTGCCCACCAATATGGCAGCTGTTTTATACAACAAGAACGATAAGTCGGTGACCATGCTGGCTGTGAACACGCTGGGCGTATTGTACGTCATGCAAAACGGCGGCGAAATTTCCACTATCGCTGACTTAAAGGGGAAGACCCTCCATTCCACCGGCCAAGCCTCTGTACCCGAGTATGTGCTCAACCATATCCTGACTAAAAATAATTTGAACCCTGCCACCGATGTGGATATCGTATATGACGTGGAGCATGCGGCATTAGCGACCCAGATGGCCGCAGGGGATGTAAAGCTGGGTATGCTGCCCGAACCCTTTGTCACCATAACCCAGACGAAAAATGAAGAGGTTACTGTGGCGCTGGATATGACGGCGGAATGGGATAAGGTATCGGATGGCGCCCTGTTGGCTATGGGGTGTATTGTGGTTCGCAGCGAATTCCTGAAGGAAAACAAGGATGCGGTAGACGCATTTCTGGACGAATATCAGCAATCAGTGGCTTTTGTCAACCGGGATATTGGCGAAGCGGCGGCGGTTATGGATAAATTTGGCGTTATCACTGGGCCTGTGGCGGAAAAGGCTATTCCAAACTGCAATATCGTCTATGAAGATGGCGCCGGCATGATAGCCGCTGTGCAGGGCTTCCTGCAAGTGCTTTATGAGGCGGATCCTGCCTCGGTGGGGGAAAGCATACCGGATGATGCGTTCTATTATCAAAAGTAACCGGGCAAAAAAAATGGGCGCCGGCCTGGCGGTTGCGTGTTTTTGGCTGATGGTATGGCAGCTGGCATATTGGCATGTGGGAAAGGAGATACTAATCGTATCTCCTTTCCATGCTGCCCGAAGATTGACGGAGCTCGCCTTGGGTCTGCCTTTTTGGCGCTCTGTCGGCGCCACCTGCCTGCGGGTTATTATCGGTTTTTTAGCCGCGCTGGTTGCGGGCGGAGTATTGGCGGGCTTGACGGCGCGTTTTTTGCCTTTGTATATTTTGTTCAGCCCGCTTCTCAATGTAATCAAATCCACACCGGTCGCGTCCTTTATTATCTTGGCGCTGATCTGGATTAAGAGTGGCGGCGTGCCGGTTTTCATTGCTTTTCTGATGGTTGTTCCCATGGTCTGGACCAACCTGTACGCGGGACTTAGACATGCGGATCCGGAGCTCCTGGAGATGGCCAGGGTATTTCAGTTTTCGCCTTGGAAGAAACTGCGGTTTATCTATATTCCGGCGTTGATGCCCTATTTTACAGCCGCCTGCTCCACAGGCTTGGGCTTTGCGTGGAAATCCGCAGTTGCCGCCGAGGTTATAGCTCATCCGGAAAATTCCATTGGCCTTCGGATTTATAACGCAAAAATTTACCTGGAAACAACAGATTTATTTGCCTGGACCATCGGCATCGTCCTTATCAGCGTGATGTTGGAGCGGATTGCGCTGTTGTTGCTGGCCCGGCTGGAGCGGCGGCTGCTGGGCGGAATCGGAGGGAGGGACTAGCCTGTGGGACACAAGCTTTGTTTCAACATGGTGGGAAAAAGCTACGGTGATAAGGTGGTTTTACAGGAGTTTGATTTTTCTTTTCCCAGGCAGGGGGTGGTTTCCCTGCTGGGGCCGTCGGGCTGTGGCAAAACCACCTTGCTGCGGCTGGCGGCCGGTTTGGAGCAGCCTGGCTCCGGGCAAGTATTTCGCAAAGCCGGTACGCGGTTATCCATGGTGTTTCAGGAGGATCGTTTACTGGATGTGCTCACGGCGGAGGACAATATACAGGTAGCCCTTGGGCCGGGCTCCCGGCATCCGGCACGGTTCTGCCTGGAGAGCGTTGGCTTGGGGGATGCGCTGCACCTGTATCCCCAGGAGATGAGCGGCGGCATGAAGCGGAGGCTGGCCATTGCCCGAGCGGTAGCTTACGGAGGGGATATTCTCCTTTTGGATGAGCCGTTCCGGGGATTGGATCATGAAACCAAGCGTCAGGTAATGGGGCTTGTATTTCCGGAGGAAGGCCTTGCGGACAATGGCGCGCTGACCTTGCTTGTAACCCACGATGTGGAGGAAGCCTTGGCGGTTTCCCAATACATCCTGTTGCTGCAAGGCCCGCCGCTGCGGGTGTGCCGGGTGCTGGATTTACCCCCGGGGGAGGAGCGGAGCCAGGCGTCCTTAGACGCTCTCCGGATCGCCATCGGGAGCGTTATGTCAGGAAAAAACCGAGGGTGAACAATGCTGAAATGTCATAGTACTTAGGGGGCCAATGTCAATTCCCCTCCCGCCATACGGAAAAGGGCTAATAAATGTGAAATAAATATGAAAACATTCAGAATAAATCTTGAAATGCGCCGTTTTTTCCTGTATACTATGCAATGATGTGGAAAAATCAGGACAGGTAATTATGTGTCTGTTTTTTCTGCCCCTTCAATTATTGTTTATAATATTTCTATACATATTTTAGCAAAGTGAGGAGAAAAAGTATGACCAATGAAGTAGCTCAGGCATTTACCTGGACTGAGGCGGGCGCGACCATGCTTTCGGGCATGGCAATCGTGTTTGCCGCGCTGATTATTCTGATCTTTATGGTTTGGGTAATGGGCAGGGTTTTGGGTACCTCAAAACCCAAGGCTCCGTCAGCCCCTTCCAGCCCGCCCAAGGCTGTGGTAACCGCGCCCGCCGTGCCTGCCGCGCCCGCTTTTCCCGCAGGGCCTGAAATTGCGGTGCAGGAAGGCATCGACGAGGAAACTGTGGCAGTGATTTCGGCGGCGGTATCCTGCATGATGCAGGAAATTGCCCCGCGCACCGCTTTTGCCGTAACCGGCATCCAACGCAGCAATTTGGCACGTCCCACATGGAGGGATGCTGGTTTACAGCAAAACACCAGATCCTTCTAACTTTTTTATCCGGATGTGTTATTTAAATTTCTGCCTGTAGACCACAGGCTCATGTAGAAGGGATGTTGGTTAACATATGTTAGAACTGTTTATGCAAACTATAATGGACATTGCAAACGCCTCCGGTCTGGCCAATATGGCTTGGCAGAACATGGTCATGATAGGCATTTCGTTTGTGCTTGTTTATTTGGCGGTTGCCAAGGGCTTTGAGCCATTGTTGCTTTTGCCGATAGCGTTTGGCATGTTTTTGGCGAATTTGCCAATGAGCGGCATTTTTGCCGAGCCCGATACAGTGTTGCGCCTCTTGGATTCACCTGAAGCGCTGGCCAGCAACGAGACACTGCAAACAGTAATTGAAAATGGGAAGACGCTGTTCTATGGCGTTCACACCGAAAATGGCGGACTGGTTTATTACCTGTACCGTGGCGTTAAGCTGGGCATCTATCCCCCTCTGATTTTTATGGGCGTTGGCGCAATGTGTGACTTTGGCCCCCTGATTGCAAACCCCAAGAGCTTCTTGCTGGGCGCGGCCGCGCAGCTGGGTATCTTTATTGCCTTCTTAGGCGCGCTGGCCCTGGGCTTTACCCCCCAGGAGGCGGGTTCCATCGGTATTATCGGCGGTGCGGACGGACCGACTGCCATCTATACCACCACGATCCTGGCTCCGCACCTGTTGTCCTCCATTGCGGTTGCCGCCTATTCCTACATGGCGCTGGTGCCGATTATTCAGCCGCCTATTATGAAGGCGTTTACCACTGACCGCGAGCGCAAGGTTGTCATGGAGCAGCTCCGTCCCGTGTCCAAAATTGAGCGTGTTATATTCCCGATTTTGGTTACTCTGGTCGTTGCCCTCATGGTTCCCGACACCATTCCACTGATCGGTATGCTGATGCTGGGTAATATCTTCAAGGAGTCCGGCGTTACCGAGCGTTTGAGCAAAACCGCGCAGAATGAGCTGATGAATATTGTCACCATCTTCCTTGCCCTCTCGGTGGGCGCTACCGCCCGGGCGGAAACCTTCCTGACATTTAAAACCCTGGGTATTATCGCGATGGGTCTTGCTGCGTTCTGTTTCGGCACCTTTGGCGGCGTTATTTTTGGCAAGGTGATGTGCCGCGCTACCGGTTACAAGGTAAATCCCCTCATCGGTTCCGCTGGCGTTTCCGCTGTGCCTATGGCTGCCCGTGTATCCCAGAAGGTTGGCCAGTCCTACAATCCCGCCAACTTCCTCCTTATGCACGCGATGGGTCCCAACGTGGCAGGCGTTATTGGCTCTGCTGTAGCTGCCGGTGTGCTGATTTCGGTGCTGGGTTAATCTAACCCAGGCGCTTGGTGATAGCGATTGATAAAAGTAGTATTCTGACAAGCTGTGAAGCCCGGACTGTTACAAGCGGGTTATGACGAGCAATTGAGGATTGGCTGCCCGCCAATCCTCAATTGTTTTTGTGTGATAGAAGGCAAAACCTTTATGAGCAAGCCGGAAAGTCAATAAAATAAGACGCAGGCCCCAGAAAAGCAAAAACGCGCTTGACAAAAGCATATAAAATCCGTATAATGTAAAAAGTGTTCAGGAGATGGAGCAGTTGAAATCTGAATTGATTTGCATGCGAGGCTGTTATCCGACAGCTTTTCCATCGGGTTATCTGGCTTCAATTTTCATCACTCGCTCCAGGTTCTTGGTTTAGGACGCGCCGGTCATCCCTGTCCGCTTATTATTTTGCGCCAGTAGCTCAGCCGGATAGAGCAACTGCCTTCTAAGCAGTAGGCCAGGGGTTCGAGTCCCTTCTGGCGCGCCAAATATGGTGGGTGTAGCTCAGTTGGTTAGAGCGCCAGATTGTGGCTCTGGAGGTCGTGAGTTCGACTCTCATCATCCACCCCATATCAGGAATGAAGATGGGACGTGTCACACGTTCTGTCTTCGTTTTCTGTCAACCATAGAAAATGGCTTTGTTGGGCTATCGCCAAGCGGTAAGGCAACGGACTTTGACTCCGTCATTCGCTGGTTCAAATCCAGCTAGCCCAGCCACAAATTCCCTTTAACCATGCGGTTTTAGGGAATTTTCTTTTTGCCAAAAACCATCCAATATTCAATTCGTGTCCAATTGTGTCCAGTAATTTTCGATTTAATATTTCAATTTCGCTACATTAGCTCTTAAATCTTCTGTTTCAACATGGGTGTAAATTTCCGTTGTGGAGATGGTAGAGTGTCCTAGAAGTGCTTGCATGTATCGAATATCCGCTCCACTTTTTAACATATAGGTGGCGAAGGTGTGGCGGCACTTGTGCGGTGTCATTTTCGGAAGTGGATCCTCTAGCATTTTGTTCAGATCATCAAAAAACCTATAATATATGGTATCGAAGCTTGAATGCGTATGGTGTGTTGATATACTGTCCTTTTCTCTGCTGATTACATAAAGCCCATTTCGTGGGATTTTGTCAATATATTTTTGGAGCGTGTCGCCATCGTATGGGATGACGCGCTCTTTTTTATTTTTCGTACTTGGTGTAATCTCTTTTCCATTTTCTGTGCGCTTCAATGAGCGCCGGATATTAAAGCATTGGTTTTCAATATCTATATCTCCCCACATTAGTCCCAACATTTCACTAATCCTAAGTCCGGTATAAAGTAGGATTGCTATCCATTACAATGTGGGGTGCAGCGTACTGGACTTTGTGGACAATAAGGAGGATTTCGCGTTTGTGGACGGCTACGCCGCCCTGCCCCAAGGGCCCGGCCTGGGCGTAGTGGTAAACAAGGAAATTGTCCAGGAGGAAAACAAAGCTCCCCACGCCTGGGAAAATCCCGTTTGGCGTCATTATGACGGCTCCATTGCCGAATGGTGAAAACGCGGGCAAGGCGGAAAAGTGTAAAATTTAAACATATGCCAAAAAAAATCCTATAAATTGCCTTGTTGGATATTCAATAAACCCGCCATTTCTGATATAATAGCTTTTGTATGGGTATACTCGCAGACTATTTTAAGGATATTGAGGTAAATATGACTGTATATTATATCAACCAGCTTTTGATTTTGGGATTGGCATACCCTCTTTGCCTGTATAAGCCAAATAAAATAAAAAAAGCGGCCTATCTCGCCATAACATTCGGATATATGTGGTTTTTGGCCACCTTTCGGGTTGGCATCGGGTTTGACTATCTCTCCTATATTGACATTTTCGTGAAGATTAAGGCGGCGCCCGATTTATCCACTGTTTTTGATATGATGTATGAGCCGGGTTTTGAACTGCTGACCTGGGTAATGACCAGGTTTGTCACATCCCCTGTCATGATGTACGGCGTGTACTCCGCGATTATCTTTATTCCGGTAGCCGTTTTCATCTTTTGTTATTCCAGGGACGTATGGCTTTCCACCTGGATGTATGTGACGCTCAGCTACTTTTACAGCAGCATGAACTTTATCCGCCAGAATATTGCCTGTGGTATTTTGCTGCTGGGATATAAATTCTTGCGGGAGAAAAAGCCGGTTCCCTACCTCTGCATTGTGCTGCTGGGCGCTTGCTTCCACAAAACCGCCCTGATTATGATTCCTATCTATTTCCTGGCACATCTCCGCCTTGGCAAGAAAACCGGAATTTTTTATGCTTGCGTTACCTTAATCGGATATCTAACCTCCACTGCAATTCTGAATTTTATTACCAGCTATCCATTCAAGCACGAAATATTCCGAATATTCCAAAGCTATAAGGACAGCAGATACATCGACCCCGCATACGGTTTTCCGCTTACTTTTTTAATTGTGCCTTTTGTAATATTCGGGGCCTGCCTGGCATTAAGGCCCATATGGGAAAAAAGGGATCCGGACGCCAATATGCTTCTTAATATGATGCTGTTCAGCTCCATTATGTGGCTGTTTATCACGCGACATTTTATCATCGAGCGGTTTTCCCATTACGCCTATTTGCTGGCGCTGGTGGCAATACCGTCCGCGCTGTCCTGCCTCCAGTCCCCCAAGGAGGATTACGACCTGCTGGCCGAGCTGGAGGCAAAGGAACAGCAGGGCGGCAAGGGCGGAAAATCCAAGGGTAAGGCTGAGCTGAATCAGGTGCGGCAGCTCCGGCAAAGCATCAGCGACCACAAGAAGTACTATTGGAGCGCGGTGGTGGCGCTTCTGCTGATTACCGGCATATACAATGAATTCGGGCAGCATGTCAATAATTTCCACAATGTATTTCCCTATCAGTCGGTCTTTGAAACTGAAGGGCCGGATTTCTCCAATTATGAAACCTGGGAGTTGTAGGCCTGGGGCGTTCGTCCTTTTGCGTCCACATAAATACCCCGCCGCAAGTGAAGCGGCGGGGTATTTTAACTTTGCGAATGGCGCAAACCAAAACCTACAGCTTTCTGACTTCCACCTTCCGCCTGATATAAATACCCGCCGCGCGCCTAATCCAACAACCGCTCCGCCCGGAGGGGGATATCACTGTCGAAGGTTTCCAGGCTGTAGGCGAAAAGCACCTGATGATATTGATCGGGCTGGATACGGTTGGACAAGGTGGGGGTGAGCTGAAAGAGATCCACCAGGGTGATATCCTGATAGTTGTTGGCCAGAAAGGGCAGATAGGCCAGGGCGGTCTTATCGCCAAAAATCAAAAGGGAACGGGGCGGGGCATTTGTGGTGCGGATGGTGGTTATGGCGGATATGCCGCCCAGGTACACATCCGGCCCCTGCCCCAGACCGGCCAGGTGGGTGGGGTACAGGGTGTGATAGGTTTTGATGCCTCCATTGCCGTAATGCGTCACCAGATATTCCCGGGGATATGCCTGATACCGAAAGAGGGACAGGGTATCCGGGCGCACATTTTGATAGGGTGATTTCTGATATAGGTCGCCGTAATAAGGTTCGGGCAGATATTGGATATCCAGTTGATCCAGCTCCACCAGCTCCCGGCGGCCCACCAGCTTGGCTCCCAGCACCGTGTAGACGTAGTATCCGCCCTGGGGGGTCAAATTATTTTCGGTGCGGTAGTACAGGTACTCGCCCCGAAGATTATAGAGGAGGGGATAGACGTCGGCTACCGTCACCTGTCCCGACATTTGACTGTAGATGTCCTCGATGGTTTGCCGCTGGTTGTTGTAGATATTGGCGTAGGGGGGGAGCTGCTCCTGCAAAATCGCGCTGGCGGTGGGCAGCAGCATCAGGTAGGTGGGGATCTGAATCCGCTCCGCCAGCCGGAGGATAGCGCCTACATTTTGCGAGATGCGCACCTCGCTGGTGGCGTCTATGTTTTTTATGAGGCCGTTGTCACTGATAAATATGTCATTTTGCTCCCGCTGCCCTCCCAGAAGGCCCAGACGGAGGCCCAGCTGCCGCAGCCGGGTTTGGAAGGGAAGGGCTTCCGCCAGGCTGTCGTCCAGACGACTGAAGAAGGTGCGATCCTCGATGGACTCCCGGGAGGGGGGCTCGAAGGAATCCCCCTGGGCCAGGATCAGGAAATAGGGAACAAGCAGCAGCATGACGCAGGCAAGCAGCTTAAAGAATCCGGTCAAGGGGTCACTCCTTTCTCTAACCGATGAGCAGGCCGGTTACCAGCAGCAGCAGCACCCCATCGGCGGCAGCCAGCAGGGCGGGCATCCACTTGGGGACGGCTCTGCGCAGGGTGGTGATGAGCAGGCTACAGATATTGGTTGCAAAAAAACAGCCGATGAGGAGGAGCAGCCAGTTGGTGGACAACAGATAGAGAATCTGATTATTCCAGGGCACAAGGCCGGTAAGCCCCGTCAGGTCGGCTACAAACCTCAGCGACTGGGTGGGCGAATCCCCGGCCAGCAGCGCGAAGGAAACCAGCACCACCAGCAGGGTGTACATCCTGCGAAACAGGGTGGGTATCCTCTCCAGGGCATTGGGATACAGCCGCCGCTCCATCACGGCAAAGGCGGCAAGAAAGATGCCCCACATCATATGGGGAGCGCTCATGCCAAACCACAGCCCCAACAGCATGCCAATTACTATGATCTGGTTGGCATCGGCGGCGGGGGGCATAGGGGCGTCCTGCTGCCCGCCGTAGAACAAACGGCGGTAAAAGCCGCTGACAGTCACCAGAAATCGCTGAAAAAAATCCTGGACGCTCCGGGACTGATAGGGATAGTAGAAGTTTTGGGGGAGGCGGAGGCCGAATACGCCCCCCAGGCCAACGGCCATATCGCAGTAGCCGGATAAGCGGTAAAAGGTGGTCAGGGCAAGCACGAGCACCATGCACCAACGGGAAAGGATGCTGGCATCCGCGCTGTAGGCGCGCAGCGTAACATAGAGGAGCGACAGATATCGTCCGGGCAGGAGAATCTTCACCGCGCCCAGCAGCATGCGGCAGAGGCCGTCCAAAATCTGGAGGGGCCCGGGCCGCGGCCCGGCATCCAGGTGGGAATCAAATTCACCGTAGGTCAGCAAGGGGCCTTGATAGAGGCGGGGGAAAAAAAGGCAGTACAGGCCAAAGCGGACGGGGCTTGTAACCGCCGGGGTCTCCCGGCGGTAAACGGACGCCACACAGTCGATGCCGGACAGGCAGTATACGGCCACTCCCAGCACCGCTTCCGCCGGACGGATCTGCACGGAAGCCCCGGCCCAAAAGAGAACCAGCAGGTTCTTCACCACCGAAAACCAAAGGCAGCCCCTCCGCAGCGGGGCGGAGGCTTTTTCCCGGCTCATAATCCGCAGGGATACAAAGTCCAGCAGGACGGTGATGGCCATGAGGGGAACGCTTTTGGGCTGGGCAAAAAGGTAATAAATCAAAGAAACGAAAAGAAGCGCCGCCGGGCGAAGCCGCCGGGGCGCCAGGAAATACACCGATATGCAAACCGGCAGGAATATATAAAAAAAGCTAAGGCTTACCAGTTCCATCTAATTCCCGCTTTCTGCCATGGAATATCCGGAGGGGCTAGGCGTAGCTGGGCTCCCGCCATGCCACCGCCCTCCCTTGGGAAAGGGAGAGGGGGAGATCCAGAATCCGCTGGTTGCGGCTGCCCCGGAAGCGCAGTGTGAGGTCGCGCTGCAACGCTTCGTAGCGGCCGTCCACCAACACATCTATCAGGGTGAGCAGCTCCGCCAGGGGCTTGTCCGTGACCGCCATCTCCAGAAGCTCCTCCAGAGTATAGCCGGTATAGCACCAGATATCCAGGCCGCGCACGGGAAGGGCCAGAGCCAGGGGCAACAGCTCCGCCGCCTGGCACAAGGGCTCTCCCCCCGAGAGGGTAACCCCTTGCAGCAGGGGGTTTGAGTCCAGCTCCCGAAGGATTTTTTCCACGCCGCAATCGTACCCGCCGGAAAAATCATGGGTGGCGGGGTTGTGGCATCCGGGACAGCCGTGGGGGCAGCCCTGGGTAAACAGGGTAAAGCGGAGGCCGGCGCCATCCACGATGGACTGCTTTGCCACGCCGGCAATGCGCAGGGAACCCATGCCTAAATCTCCTCCATTACGCTGGAGACGGAATGCTTGACCCTCTGGCTCTCCTCCGCCCGTTTCGCGTTGTTGAAACGGTCAAGGGTGCCTACCAGATAGCCGGTAATCCGGCGGATCCGCTCAAAGCGGGGGCCCTCCTCCTCAGTGCGCCCGCAGCGGGGGCACTCGTTGCCGATGATGCCGTTGTAACCGCAGGCGGGATCCCTGTCCACCGGATGGTTGATGGAGCCGTAACCCACGCCGCTCTCCTTCATATGGCGGACAATGCGCTCAAAAGCCTCCACATTGTGGACGGGATCGCCGTCCAGCTCCACATAGGTGATGTGGCCGCCGTTGGTCAGGGAGTGGTAGGGGGCCTCCCGGCGGATCTTGTCCCAGGCGGGGATCTCGAAGTGCACCGGAATATGGAAGGAGTTGGTGTAGTACTCCCGGTCGGTAACACCGGGGATGGAGCCGAAGCGCTTCCGGTCAATGCCCACAAAGCGGCCGGAAAGGCCCTCGGCGGGGGTGGCGATGAGGGAGTAGTTGAAGCCGGTTTCCCGGCTCTTGCGGTCGGAGAAGCTGCGCATAAAGCCCACAATATCCAGGCCCAGGTTCTGGGCCTCCTGACACTGGCCGTGATGCTGCCCGATGAGGGCGGTGAGGCATTCCGCCAGCCCGATGAAACCGATGGTCAGCGTGCCGTGCTTAAGAACCTCACCGATCTGGTCGTCGGGGCCCAGCTTTTCGCTGTCTATCCACACACCCTGCCCCATGAGGAAGGGGAAGTTGCGCACCGTCTTTTCCGCGATAATGCGGTAACGATCCATAAGCTGCTCGGCCACCAGCTCCAATGTCCGCTCCAGCTCCTCAAAGAACAGGTCGATGCTGCCGTTGGCCTTGATGGCAAGGCGGGGCAGGTTCACCGAGGTGAAGCTCAGATTTCCCCGGCCGTCTACAATTTCGCGGCTGGCGTCGTGGACATTGGCCACCACACGGGTGCGGCAGCCCATATAGGCCGCCTCGGTTTCAGGCCGTCCCGCCCGGTAATACTTGATGTTAAAGGGAGCGTCCAAGAAGGAGAAGTTGGGGAAAAGGCGCTGGGCCGAAACCTCGCAGGCCAGGTGGAACAGGTCGTAGTTAGGGTCGCCGGGGTTATAGTTGACCCCCTCCTTCACCTTAAAGATGTGGATGGGGAAGATCGCGGTCTCGCCGTTGCCCAGCCCGGAACGGGTGGCCTCCAGAACGCTCCGGGTGACAAGGCGGCCCTCGGGGGAGATGTCGGTGCCGTAGTTCACCGAGCTAAAGGGAATCTGCGCCCCCGCCCGGGAATGCATGGTGTTCAGGTTGTGCACAAAGGCCTCCATAGCCTGATATGTGGCGCGTTCAATTTCCCGCCGGGTAAACCGGCAGACCGTTTCCTGGATGGCCTCCCCCTCGGAGCCCAGCAGCTCCTCCAGCAGCGTCAGCTCCTGTGCCAGGTAGCCCCCCTTATCGGCCATATTGGGGACAGCGCCGGTCTCGCTTTGGATGGCGTCCAGAATCCCCCGGGCCACCAGGGCGTTGTCGTCGGGAAGGCCCTGGTATTCCAACGCCTTTTCCAAATTTTGAAGATACAGCTTCCGGTAGGTTTTGGCCACCCCCGCAGCCATGGCGTAATCAAAATTGGGGATACTCTGGCCGCCGTGCTGGTCGTTTTGGTTGGACTGGATGGCGATGCAGGCCAGCGCCGAATAGCTGCCGATGTCCTGAGGCTCCCGGATAAAGCCGTGGCCGGTGGAAAATCCGCCCCGGAACAGCTTCTCTATGTTGATCTGGCAGCAGGTGGTGGTCAGAGTGAGGAAGTCCATGTCATGGATATGAATATCCCCGCCCATGTGGGCCTTGGAATAACGGGGATCCAGAATAAACATCTCATAAAACTGCTTGGCCCCTTCGGAGCCGTATTTCAGCATGGTGCCCATGGCGGTGTCGCCGTCAATGTTGGCATTTTCCCGCTTGATATCATTTTCAGAGGCATCCTTGAAGGTTAAATCCTCAAACACCCGCATGAGCTTGGTGTTCATCTCCCGCACCCGGGAGCGTTCCGCCCGGTAGAGGATGTATTCCTTGGCGGTGCGCGCGTGACCGTTGTCAATCAGTACATTTTCCACCGCGTCCTGAACCATCTCCACAGTTGGGCATCCGTCGGGGATGTCCGATTCGTTCAAGTATTTCTCCACCTGTCTGGCAAGCTGAAGGGAGGTTTCATAGTTGGTGCCGCCTAAAGAATTGGCCGCCTTGTAGATGGCGCTGGCAATTTTTTCAATATCATAGAGTGTGGTGCGACCGTCCCGTTTAATAATAGTGGTAATCATGCCGTTCCTCCCGCTTTGCTCCCCGCATATATGCTGTATTTTGGACACGCATTCACACTACATGTTGTGTAGGCGTGCATTAATAGTGTAATACCATTGTAGCAGTTTGTCAATGGTGAAACCTGCTAAATTTAGGGAGATTAATTGTCATTAAAATTAAATTTCCGCATATACTGATATAATCTGATTAATCTAAGCCGCCCAAGGCGCGGCCGCAATCTGCCTGGTGCGGATTGCGATATATTTTGAAAAGAGGGTGATGATATGCAAGAGTACGCCGCCGGTCAGGAAAACGTCACCTCCCGCCCGGCCCTGCAGGCGCCGGAGCTTGCCCAGTGGCTTCATGTGTCGGGGGATCTGGATGACTTTATCTACTATGGAGAGGAGCCCCGGGCCAGTGAACGGTAACCCCTCCCTCACAGGACGGCAGCCGGTTAATATTTTGTTAGCATAAGGACAGCCCTGGGGATACATACCACAGGTCACGCGGCGCTATGAAAGCGCGCCGCAAACGGGGCCTCCCGCAAAAGGGGAAACCCCGCCGGCATACTTCCTACAGACCTTAAGCGGCAGGGGCGAACCGGGTTCTCCCCCGCCGTGGCTTGTCCTTATAGAAATGGCAGCAAAGGCTGCCATTTCATGGGGCAAAGAACAGATTGTTTTTCATTACCTTCTTGCTTAAGAATACCATACCGCAGGTAAAAATGCAAGGGAGCCGGTTGCGGTTTCCTATCCGGAAACGGTGCTTGCAGACAAAAAAGCCTTACTGTTTAGTTTCTGTTATGGCCTTACATAGTACATGCCAACCCCCCATACTATTTATATAGTCAGTTAATTTGAAAACGCTTTAGCGTTTTCAAACAGCGAGCTTTGCTCGCTGGCACGCCTTTGGCGTGCAACTGACTATGCAGCAAGGTTAACGCCGCCCTATGGGCGGCGCGCGGCGTTCGCCGCGACTTAAAAACGCTTTAG
>Ga0153996_1000455_pt1 | contig 18370 bp, 18 predicted proteins | sample TSNC080MetaG_FD_104728 | JGI IMG/M metagenome (GOLD analysis project Ga0153996, IMG submission 104728) | Attine ant fungus gardens microbial communities from North Carolina, USA - TSNC080 MetaG | ecosystem: Host-associated > Fungi > Mycelium > Unclassified | place: USA: North Carolina, Lumber...
CGCCCATAAATACCCTGACGCCATCATGCCCGGTTATACCCACCTGCAGCGGGCACAGCCCATCTTGTTCGCCCATCATATGATGGCCTACTTCTTCATGCTTGAACGGGACTTCAGACGTCTGGGGGGAGTATGGGAGTCAGCCGACATTATGCCGCTGGGAGCCGGCGCTCTGGCCGGTACGACATTTCCGATTGACAGGCAAATGGTAGCTAGTCAACTTAATTTTGGCCGCATCTATGAGAACAGCATCGACGCTGTCAGTGACCGGGATTATATCCTGGAATTTTTGGCGTTTGCCTCGATTCTCATGATGCACCTGAGCCGGTTAAGCGAAGAGATCATTTTATGGTCTTCCAGTGAATTTTCCTTTATTGAACTAGACGATGCCCATTGTACCGGCTCCAGTATTATGCCGCAAAAGAAGAACCCCGATGTCGCCGAACTGGTGCGCGGCAAGACCGGCCGCGTCTTCGGACATCTGATGGCCATGCTGACAGTAGCCAAAGGGCTGCCGCTGGCGTACAACAAAGATCTGCAAGAAGATAAGGAAGGGCTGTTTGATACGATTGATACGTTAAAATTCAGCCTGACAGTCTATGCCGCCATGCTGCGCGGCATGAAAGTCAACTCAGCTACTATGCGGCAATCACTCCAAACCGATTTTTCCAATGCCACCGATATGGCCGATTACCTTGTCAAAAAAGGATTGCCCTTTAGGCAGGCGCATGAAGTTGTCGGTAAATGTGTTGCCTATTGTCTCGACGAACAAAAAACATTGACAGGTTTGACGCTGGCAGAGTTTAATCAATTCTCGCCGTTGTTTGACGCCGATATTTTGGAGGCTATTACTATTGAGACATGTGTAGCAGCCCGTAACTCCCAGGGTGGAACATCGCCCGCTCAAGTTAAACAATCTATTGCGGTAGCTCGGTCAATTATGGATAAACAACAAAAACGCCTTGACATGTATACAAAAATCAAACTATAATATCCATAAATATACACCCGAGGAGGCCTGTTAATATGGTAGATATTGCTGTTACACTGACTGATAAACGCGGCGCACTTCCCGGTGACGATCAGCTCGGCTTTGGTAAAATCTTTACTGATCATATGTTTGTACTGGACTACCAATCAGGCAAAGGCTGGCACAATGCCCGCATCGTTCCTTACGGCGACTTTGGCATTTCACCGGCAGCCATGGTATTACATTATGGTCAGGCGGTTTTTGAAGGGATGAAAGCCTTTCGGACAGATAACGACCGCATTGTCGTATTTCGCCCGCTAGACCACTTCAATCGGCTAAACAAATCAGCCGGTATTTTGAGCATTCCGCAAATAGATACTCAGCTGCTCCATGCCGGTCTTAAAAAACTGATCACGATCGAGCAGGACTGGGTACCGAAATCATTGGGAACGTCACTGTATATCCGCCCGTTCGTCATTTCCGTCGATCCGTATGTCGGCGTAAAAGTAGCCGATCAATACACATTATTTATTATCCTGTCACCAGTAGGCGCCTACTACGCCTCTGGCTTTAAACCTGTAAAAATCAAAGTTGAAGAGCATTATGTACGTGCTGTCAAGGGAGGTCTTGGCGAAGCCAAGACTCCGGCTAACTATGCAGCCAGCCTCAAAGCTTCGGAAGAAGCAGTGAAAGAAGGATACAACCAAGTATTGTGGCTTGATGCTCTTGAACAGAAATATATTGAAGAAGTCGGGACAATGAACATCTTCTTTAAGATTGATAACGAAATTATCACCCCCGCATTAAATGGCAGCATTTTGAACGGCATTACCCGCCGCTCAGTGCTTGAAGTAGCTAAAGACTGGGGGATGAAAGCGACTGAACGCCGCATTTCTATCAATGAAGTATTTGAAGCCCATAGCGCCGGCAGCCTGCAGGAAGTATTCGGTTCAGGCACGGCAGCTGTCATCTCGCCTGTTGGCGAACTGTCCTGGAAAGGAAAGAATATTGTAATCAACAATAATCAAACAGGTGAAACGTCCCAAAAATTATTTGAGCATATTATCGACATCCAGCAGGGACGGGTAGCCGATAAGTTTGGCTGGGTTGACGAAGTTGTTAACCGGTAAGTCTGTTCGATAAAAAAATAATTATTAGGCTTGTGCTCAGGCACAAGCCTAATTTGCTCTCCCAATATTTTACTTTTTTTATTTTTACGTTTAAAAGGTTTTCGCGATGTTGGGTAGAATACAAATAGAAGTACCTTGGAGTGTTACTCCTGTTTGAGGTGTATAGTATGTTATTGCAAATACGGGGAATAATTTCTACAATTGGTCTTTTAGATATTCTGGATATTGTCATCGTTGCTTACTGCTTATATAAAATTTATATGATGATTAGCGGTACCCGGGCTGTAGCACTGTTAAAAGGTCTTATTGTCCTTTTGTTTGCTACGCTTGTCAGCAAATGGCTGGACCTTAATGTCATTAACTGGCTGCTGCAGAAAACGATGACGGTTGTGCTAGTTGCTCTGCCGGTCGTTTTTCAGCCCGAACTTAGACGGGCGCTTGAACAATTGGGGCGTGGCCATTTCTTTCAGAACAAATCTCAGCTTAACGCGGAAGAAAAGGAAACATTATTTACTGAACTAACGCGGACGGTAACCGAGCTGTCTAAAAATAAGATCGGTGCACTGATCGTACTTGAACGGGAAACAGGTCTAATAGACTATATTGAAACAGGCATCAAGGTAGACGGACTTGTTTCGAGCGAATTTTTGATTAATATTTTTATCCCGAATACACCACTCCATGATGGGGCTGTTATTATCCGGGGAAACCGCGTACAGGCTGCAGGGTGTCTGCTGCCGTTGTCTGACGACCGGAGCCTGAACAAAGAGCTTGGCACCAGACACCGGGCAGCGATCGGCATTAGCGAGCAGACTGATGCAGTTGTCATTATTGTCAGCGAAGAAACCGGCATTATTTCGCTGGCCAGGGGAGGCAGACTGTACCGGTATATGGATGCGGAAAAGCTGAGAGCACATCTTGCGCCGTTATTTGTCGCCAAAAGCTCCTCCTCTCTTAGCGACTTATTCAATTGGAGGCCGTCATAATGTTTGAAAAAATATTTGACAAATTTTTCAAAACACCACGGGATGGCAAAAATATTACACCCAAGATTTTGGCGATCATTTTAGCGATCGTGCTCTGGCTGTATGTCATGAACGAGCAAAACCCGCCGATTGAATCGTCCTTCACCATTCCCCTAGAGGTTCGCAATGTTGCGGCTAATTTGGTCATAGGTGACGTACCTGCTGCCATCAGGGTCAAGGTTCGTGGCCCGCGCAGCATCGTGGCCGGCGTACTTAGCCAGGATCTTAGGGCCTACATTGACGTCAAAGGATTAACTGAGGGCCAGCACAATGTCAAAGTCGGCGCCGGTCTGCCTTCCAGCCTGAAACTCGTCGAGGTAAGCCCGGATATAGTGCCGCTCAAGATTGATACAACGATCAGTCGCCAGGTTCCTGTTGAGGTGCGGCTGAGCGGCGCTCCGGCCCCCAACGCAGTAGTGGGCAAAGCCGTTGCCAACTATGGACAGGTGACAATCGAAGGGCCAAAAAATATTGTGGACGCTGTGGAAAAGGTTGTTGCCGGTGTTGATTTATCCGGAAGAAATGCCGATTTTACGGTAGGTGCGCCGTTGGTGCCGGTAGACAGTGCCGGTAAGCACGTGGAAGGGCTCACGATTTATCCGGATAGGACGGGAGTGTCTATCAGCGTAGCAGGTGAATTGAAAAAAATGCTTGATGTAAAGCTTGTTACTAAAGGAGAATTACCGTCAGGGCTTGTTATAAAAAATGCCGCTACCCAACCTGCACAAGTAGAAGTCAGGGAAAAATCGCCTGGAAAGACACTCGAAAAGCTTGAAGCTATCATTACTGAGCCGGTCGACCTTACTGAAATCACTACAGACACAGTGAGAGAAGTCCGGATTGTTTTGCCTGAGGGTCTGACGGCCACCCCGGAAACTGTTATCCTCACCCTTGGAGTTGCCCCACGTTAAAGGAGATAAGAACTATTGCTTAAGATCAGTAATTTTCGCGTAGCGTTAACCGATGATACTCCGCTTGCCGAGCTAGCTGCCAGACGCTTACAGTTAGCGCTTGACAATATCGGCGATGTCAGTATTATCCGCCGGGCTGTTGATGCTCGCCGGAAACAAAATATTACGTTGGTGTACACCCTGGCAGTGGAGATAAACATCCCGACTGAACAGGTATTAGCCAATCTTGACGGTGACAAGGATGTTGTCCTCATAGCGCCAGCGGCTCCGCAGGCGATTATGCCAGGCAGCAGGGCGCTAGCCAACCGGCCTGTCGTGGTGGGAGCCGGGCCGGCCGGTCTGTTTGCCGCATATATGCTGGCACAGTATGGCTACAAACCCCTGTTGCTTGAACGGGGACGGGATATCGGGCGGCGGACCGGGGATACCGCTGCCTTCTGGCGCACAGGCAAGCTTGATGAGACTAGTAACGTCCAGTTTGGCGAAGGGGGAGCCGGTACATTTTCCGACGGCAAGCTCACTACCCGGGTCAATGATCCGCGACTGACAGAAGTGCTAGAAGTTCTGATTGCAGCCGGTGCGCCGCCGGAAATAAAATATCTTCATAAACCGCATATCGGCACAGATAAATTGCGGCAAGTCGTCAAAAATATCCGGAACCGGATTATTGAGCTTGGTGGCCAAGTCGAATTTGAATGCCGGCTGTCATCTCTTACAATCAAAGACGGGCGGCTTGCCGGCATTACCATTAATGATAACCGCACTATGCCGTGCGAAGCGTTGTTTCTGGCCATTGGCCATAGTGCGCGCGATACGTATCAGATGCTGTATCAGCAGCAAATTGCCATGGAAGCTAAGGCTTTCGCTATTGGTGTCCGTATCGAGCACCCACAAGCGTTAATTGATACGGCGCAATACGGCGCTGCGGCCGGCCATCCCCGGCTGGGGGCGGCCGATTATGCCTTGGTGTATCAAGATAGGGTGGCAGGACGGGCAGCCTATTCTTTCTGCATGTGTCCGGGTGGACTTGTTGTTGCGGCGTCTTCAGAAAACGGCGGCGTAGTGACAAATGGGATGAGCCTGTTTAACCGGGACTCAGGCATTGCCAACAGTGCGTTAGCCGTATCTGTCACTCCGGCCGATTACGGCTTTGGTGTGCTTGACGGCATTGAATTTCAGCGCCGTTACGAACGCCTTGCTTTCGAACTGGGCGGCAGCGACTACCGTGCGCCGGTGCAGACGGTCGGCGATTTTCTGGCAGGCAAAAGCGGCAGCGACAACTATCTTGTCACCCCTAGTTACCGTCCGGGAGTTAAGCCTGCCGATCTCAGACGATGCTTGCCTGACTTTGTCGCGGCAACGCTGATCAAAGCATTACCCTGTTTTGGCCGCAAGATCAAAGGCTTTGATCAGCCAGGAGCCGTACTTACCGGCGTTGAGACGAGGACGTCGGCGCCAGTCCGTCTGCTGCGCGATCCGCATTTTGTGTCAACGAATACGGTCGGACTGTATCCTGTCGGCGAGGGCGCCGGTTATGCCGGCGGCATTATGAGCGCCGCCCTCGACGGCATGAACGCGGCGACTAGCTTTATCCGGCAACATTGTAATTAGAGAAGGGAGCTTTTACATATATGGCGAGACTCTTTGGCACCGATGGCGTACGCGGTTTGGCCAACGCCGAAATCACTCCGGAGCTGGCTTTTAAAATGGGACGGGCCGCTACCTATTATTTTGGCAAAAAAATTAAACGACCGGTATTCTATATCGGGCGGGATACCCGCATATCGGGGCAAATGCTTGAAGTGTCATTGGCTGCAGGAATTTGCTCGGCAGGCGGTGAAGCCGTACTGCTCGGCGTTATGCCGACTCCGGCCGTAGCCTATCTGACCAGAAAGCACGGTGCTCAGGCCGGAGTTGTCTTGAGTGCCTCTCACAATCCGTATCCGGATAACGGCATTAAATTTTTTGCCGGTACAGGCTACAAACTGCCTGATGCGGTAGAGGATCAACTGGAACAATTAATCGAAGCAGAGCCTGATACAATGCCCCGGCCTACGGCCGATGGCATTGGCTTCATCACCACCAAGCATGATTTGCTTGATGAATATATTGAATATGTGATTGGTACGGTAGAGTGCCCGCTTAACGGGCTTAAGATTGTCGTGGACTGCGCCCATGGCGCGGCGTATGAGGCTGCTCCGGCCGCATTAAGAAAATTAGGAGCTACCGTTATTGTGCTTCACGACAGTCCGGACGGTGTCAATATTAATGCCGGCTGCGGCTCGACCCACCTGGAGCAGCTACAGGCGGTCGTCGCCCAGCATCAGGCCGACCTGGGACTGGCTCATGACGGTGATGCCGACCGTTGCCTGGCTGTCGATGAAACAGGAGAAATAATAGACGGCGATCAAATCATGTTGATTTGCGCCCTGGAGATGCTCAGACAAAATTCCTTGCCGGAGAACACCTTGGTTGTCACGGTTATGAGCAATCTGGGATTGCATCAGGCGGTGAAAAATGCCGGGGCCAAGGTACTCGTCACCCCTGTGGGCGACCGCTATGTACTCGAAGCCATGCTTAAACACAATTTGGTGCTGGGCGGCGAACAGTCAGGCCATATCATTTTTAGCCAGCACAGCACAACCGGTGACGGGGTGATTACGGCGCTCAAACTGGCCGCCGCCCTCAAACAGAGCGGCAAAAAAATGTCAGATCTGGCTAAAGTCATGACCCGGTTTCCGCAATTGTTAGTCAATGTTCGCGTTGAGAGCAAAGAAGGCTGGGATAAAAATGATCATATTGCTGCCGCCATCAAAGCCGGTGACGACGAGTTGGGCGACAATGGGAGGATACTCGTACGCGCATCAGGCACCGAGTCGCTGATCCGGGTAATGGCTGAAGGCCCTTCCTTGCCGGATTTGGAACGGATTGTCGGCAGTATTGCCGATACAATCCGGCAGGAGCAGATTAAGGATTGACCAATCTGGCAAACTGTATTACAATGAGATTAACTATAGCGAAGGAGCACTATTACGTGCTCCTTCGCATATGTATGATCATCAACTACAGGAGGTGGGAATGGCTAGAGGCAGGATAATAGCGGTATTTATGACAAAAGCTAAGACAAAAAGCGCTGGTGCTTGGGCTGGGCTCAAGCAGACGAGGAAGAGGTTTATCGAGCTGTCAGCGGATACCTCTCGGCGACTGCCGCCGTAAGCTAAGCCGACAAAACCGGAGGGTGACCTGCGGGACAAAACGGCAGTATGCAGTATTTTTACTTGATGACTAAACAGCGTCTTAACTCCCGCTTCTGTAAGCGGGAGTTAAGAGCGGCTAAATCCATGGATAAGGTCGACTAAACTTCAGATGGGGTAAAAACCCTATCTGAAGCTAAGTCTCTCTTTATCATTGATATTAAGGGAGGATTATATATATGTGCGGTATAGTAGGCTATATTGGCCCTGCTCAGGCAGCGCCGTTTCTGTTGGAAGGCATGGAGAAGCTCGAATATCGGGGTTATGACTCGGCCGGCATTGCCGTCTATGACGGTAATGCCATTAAAATAAGTAAAAGTGTCGGCCGCCTCAATGTGCTGGAAAAAAAAGTAGAAATCAACCCGCTCAAAGGCAGTCTGGGTATTGGGCATACCCGCTGGGCGACTCATGGCCGCCCGTCTGATGCCAATTCCCATCCCCACAGTGATTGCACCGGCAGATTTGTTGTCGTGCATAACGGCATTATTGAAAACTACCTGCATCTCAAAGAACAGCTCATTGCCAAAGGTCACAAATTTACCTCAGAAACAGATACTGAAGTAGTGGCTCATTTGATCGAAGAGTGCTATGAAGGTGACTTTGAAGCCGCTGTAAAGAAAGTGCTAGAACAGATTGAAGGCTCCTATGCACTTGTGTTTATGTGCAGGGATGAACCGGGAAAACTTATTTGCACCAAGCAGGATAATCCGCTGATTATCGGTCTTGGCGACGGGGAAAATTTTATCGCCTCCGATATTCCGGCGATTATAAGCCGTACCCGTAAGACCTATATTTTAAGTGATGGCGAACTGGCGATCGTTACTCCAGCATCGGTATGGGTGCTAAACCGCCAGGGTGTACCTGTAACAAAAAAAGTATTTGAAGTTAACTGGGATGCTGAAGCAGCCGAAAAGGGCGGCTATGAGCATTTCATGAGTAAAGAAATCTACGAACAGCCGAAAGCCATTCGCGAAACGATGAGCAGCCGGGTAGCTAAAGACGATAGTGGCGTAACTTTTGAAGAACTCAAATGGACCAAAGACGATATTGCCGGTATTAAAAAAATTGCTATCGTTGCGTGCGGAACTGCCTACCATGCCGGTATCGTCGGCAAATACCAGATTGAGAGTCTGGCCGGCATTCCGGTAGAAGTCGATGTTGCTTCAGAATTCCGGTATCGGTCGCCACTGATTGACGACCAGACATTGACCATTGTTATCAGCCAATCAGGCGAGACTCTTGATACACTAGCCGCGTTGAAAGAAGCTAAAAAACTAGGTGCGCGCACACTCGCCGTCACTAACGTCGTCGGCTCATCAATCGCCCGCGAAGCAGATCAGGTCATCTATACTTGGGCCGGCCCGGAAATCGCGGTGGCCTCAACGAAAGCCTATACGACTCAATTAGTTGTCATGGCAATGCTGGCTGTTTATATGGGGTCGCTCAAAGGTACACTTGCCCAGGAAAAAGTACGCGAACTGTGCCATGCCCTGCGCGACTTGCCGAACCAAGCCCATGAGCTGTTTGAAGACGTTGAGCCAATCAAAACATTTGCCCAGCAATACGGGTTTAACGAAGATGTTTTCTTTATCGGTCGTTCGCTAGACTACGCTGTAGCGCTCGAAGGCTCGTTAAAGCTTAAAGAAATATCTTATATTCATGCTGAAGCCTATGCTGCCGGTGAGCTTAAACACGGCACATTAGCGCTCATTATCGAGGGTGTGCCTGTCATCGCTCTGGCAACCCAGCAAGATGTTTATGAAAAAACGCTCAGCAATATCAAAGAAGTCAAAGCCCGGGACGCAATAGTTATCGGCATTGGCCTCAAAGGCGATCAACAAATCGAAAAATACGTTGATCATCCTATCTATATCCCTGCCACTAATAAATTCCTTACTCCGATCTTAGCCGTCATTCCCCTGCAGCTTCTGGCTTACTATGCAGCTGTGACACGCGGCTGCGATGTTGATAAGCCCAGAAATTTGGCTAAGAGTGTGACGGTAGAGTAGCTAGTGAAATAATGCGGGACAGATGCGGTATTACGAAATAACTTGATTAAAGAATGCAAAAAAATGATGCTTCATTAAACAGTCAGCACCACCTCTGATCTAGGTTTGAGGTGGTGTTTTTTTAGTCTTTCAGCTAGCTATCGATAGAGGTTCGCCATGACTGTAATGATGATCGCATTCACAAAGTCAATGAGAAAAGCTCCTATAAGGGGGACGATAAAAAAGGCGCGCGGTGCAGGTCCATACTTTTGACTTAATGTCTGCATGTTTACAAGTGCGTTCGGCACTGCGCCCATGCCGAAGCCGATCATGCCTACGGAAAGCATCATGGCTTCGTAATCGCGTCCTGCAACGTAGAATACGACCAGCCAACAGAATAGGAACATCAAGATGATTTGTCCGGCCAGAATAATTAAGAGCGGAATGGCCAAATTGACAAGCTCCCAGAGTTTTAGACCGTTAATTGCCATCGTAATATATATGGATAAAGAAATGTCAGATATGATATCAACAGCCTTGTTATCAATTTTAAAATCGCCGACAAAGTCAGTACAATTACGCAATATTGCAGCCATCAGCATCGCCCCAATATACGCAGGGAAGGTAAGACCGGCTTCGGTAAAATAAAAGCTTAGAATCGATCCGAATCCCATAGCAACAACCACAAAAGCAAGATTCTTCATGAGCGTATTGCCTGTGATGCACTCTTCTTCCGCAGCGCCGAAGGATTCGCCTTCTTTCACGTGAATGCCTTCATCGGCCGGGGTCTTGATATTATACTTTTTAATACACCATTCGCCAAAGGGGCCGCCCATCAGAATGCCGGCAACCATGCCAAATGTCGCGCATGCAATCGCGGCCACCGTAGCACCTTGCACTCCCCAGCTTTCAAATAGAGGTCCGAAGGCGCCGCCTGTGCCAAGGCCGCCCATGAGCGTAGTCGCCCCGGCAATGATGCCGAATATCTCGTGGATTCCCATGACTTTTGCCAGGCTAATACCGACTACATTTTGTGCTACAGCCAGAATACAAGACAATAAAAAGAGTACGACTAGAGGCTTACCGCCTTTTTCAGCAGGATAAGGCTTGCCCCCATACCAATAGTTGTAAAAAACATGATCATAAGAACTGTTTGTAATGTGCCATCAAGATCGACAGCCAATATTCCCTGCATGCGCAGAGTGGTCGTAAGAAAAGCGAAGGTAAGCCCCCTATTACCGGTGCGGGAATACTGAATCGCCTAAGTACAGGCACTTTGGCACGAACAAAGACACCGAAAAAATAGACAATGACAGCTAGAGCGACAGTCTGAAGCATGTTCACTTTTACAGTAAGCATTCCATTCACTACGGTCGTTTCCATATTTGCCCTCCTCATATTGCCAGTTATTTAAACTTTCAGAATTTATTGTAAATGTTGCTCTATATAAAACTACAGAAAAAGACACAAAGTTTTAGACAGAATACCCAAAAAATACAAAAAATGCAAAATGACTCCAAAGAGATGGAGTCATTCATCCAACAAAAATGGCGCCGGAGCCTGCGCGGCCTGCTGGCCTGTGCCGCCGCTTTGGGCGATGCTGGTTCGCCCGCCTCCGATACAACACTAGGCCCCACTGCCGGTCTGAATGCCGATGGACAGCACGACCATATCTGGGATACCTGTGTTCCCACCTTCGTTTTCTACAATATTCCGCTGCTTATCGCTGGGTTTATCGGCGCAATGATTTTCTAAGAGGAAGCTATGTGTCGAATCCAAAATATAAAGACTAGTAAATACTAGTCTTTGTATTTTGCTCACAAAGTCCTCATATAAAATTAGATTGATACACTATAGCTTTATAAATTGCTAATGAAATATCCTACGCAGCTAAAATCAAATAGCATTAAATATGTTTAGTAATGCAATTCCCTTTCGATAATTACACCGGTTTCAGGATTAATCTCCATTTCGCCGCGAACGGTGTTGGTGCTAAACTTTACTTTATATTGTTGATAGCCGTCATCAGACTCCAGCTTAATCCTATGGATGCTTGCACCGGGAAACTCTTTAAGGACAATCTGTCTGACATCGTCCGGCTTTAAGTTGATAATATTGCTGCCATAATTATTTTGCAGCTTTGTGTTTACCTCTGTCACCCTTTCGGTCAGTTTGCTGATTTCAACCTCATATATGACATTATCTGGCGTAGTAAACATTACTTCATACTCAAATTGATCGTTCTTGGTCAATACATGGGTGGCTCCTTTGGCACCCATTTTTCGGCAAGGACTTGCAGCAACTGTTAAAAAAGCGCCTAACGCAGTCCGGCTATGGCGTTGATGCCGTCGGTAACGGGCTGGAGGCCGAGTCCTATTTGGAAATGGCGGCATATGACCTTGTTATTCTAGATTGGATGTTGCCTGGCCAAGATGGAATCTCACTTCTAAGAAAGCTCCGTCAAGCAGGGCAAACTCTGCCTGTACTTTTGCTGACAGCCAAGGACAGCATTGAAAACAGGGTAGAAGGGTTGGATGCCGGTGCTGATGACTATCTAATAAAGCCATTTGCGTTTGAGGAGCTTTTAGCCCGGATAAGAGTATTAATGCGCCGCCAGACAAATATTCGGCTCGATACTGTCGCTATTGCCGACATGACGGTCAACTTCAGTACTCGTACAGTAACCAGGGGTAACAAAAAATATTCTTCTATCGGGTAAGGAATTCTCCATACTCGAATATTTGCTCCACAATCAAGGCATTGTTTTATCACGGGACAAGATTGAACAGCACATTTGGAATTATGATTTTGAAGGCGGTTCTAATGTTGTCAATGTATATATTCGTTATCTGCGTAAAAAGATTGATGACGGATTTGAGCCAAAATTAATCCATACAGTCCGTGGCGCCGGTTATGTGTTACAGGAGCCTTCATGAAAAAGTTGTCGATAAAAGTTAAAATTACTTTTTGGTATACAGGGCTGATTGTTTTTATTTCCTGCATTATTTTGGGCAGCATTGTGTTTAGCACAGATAAAATTCTTGTGCTTGTCGTACAGCGTGAACTGGAAGATGAGGTCTATGACGTTATTGAGGATATCCAATATGAAAATAGTACGTTTAATATAGATAAAATTAAGTACTTTGACGATGGAATCCATATTTCTCTTTACTCCCAAGAAGAAAATAAAATTGCAGGCCAAGTGCCTTCCGGCTTTCCGGAGAGCGTACCGCTTCGGTCTGAACAGGTGCAAAAAATTCAGACTGAAGCGAATAGCTGGCTTGTTTATGACCTGTATTCTAGTGCCAAAGGCCCTGAAGCTCTTTGGATTCGCGGAATTGTGTCCTTAAGCTCCAGCTATGAAACCCGCAATCAGATATTAGTCGGTTGTATGATCTTATTTCCCTTTTTAATACTTCTTTCCGGCTATGGCGGCTGGTTGATTACCAAGAGTGCTTTTCAACCGGTCAACCTCATTCGCAGAACCGCAGCGGATATTGAAAGCAGCGGCGACTTATCTAAGCGCATTCATTTGACTGGCAGCCAAGACGAAATTTATGATCTTGCCCAAACGTTCGATTACATGCTCGACCGATTGGAAACCTCCTTTAATGCGGAACGTCAATTTACTTCCGATGCCTCACATGAACTTAGGACGCCGGTTTCCGTCATTATGGCTCATGCTGAATACGGACTTTCTCAAAAGGAAAACCCGGACGAAATGGAAACGGCTTTGCAGGTTATCTTGCAGCAGGCCGGAAAAATGAATTCCTTAATTACTGCGCTGCTACTATTGGCTCGGGCTGATCAGCGTTCGGAAAAGCTGGAGTTTGAAAACATTAATCTCAGTGAAATTGCCGAAATAATTATCGAGGAAATCAAAACCGTTGCTCAAAAAAAACAGATTACTGTCTATGCTGATGTTGATCCAAACCTTAGCCTGTTTGCCGACCAGACTTCAATCATGCGTGTGTTGCTGAATTTGCTTCAGAATGCTGTTCGCTACGGGCAGGAAAACGGTTGGGTAAAACTTAAGTTATGGCAGACTGAAGAGGGCGTGGCAGGGAGCGTTGAGGACAATGGCCTTGGTATAGCTAAGGAACATATCACAAAAATATGGCAGCGTTTTTATCAGGTAGATCCATCCCGCAAGAGTGAGGAAGATTCGGGCGCAGGTCTTGGGCTGCCGATCGTAAAGTGGGCCATTGAACGCCACGGCGGTCGAATCACAGTAGAGAGCCGGCTTGGCAAAGGAACAATATTCCGTTTCTTCTTGCCCTCATAGAAGCCTCTTATACCGTTTACACGAGATAGTGCTATAGGTCGCTTTAAACTCAGAGCTGCCGGGGATGTTTGGCAACATCCCCGGCAGCTCTTGGACATTTAACATTGTTAATCCTGTGGACTCTATAGGGCAGCGGCAGCACTTCTTGCCTTTCGTATATCTGCGGGGGCGGATGGATTCTTTTTCTGCTCAAACAGCCAATTTCGTACACCTTCCAGCTTGTAGGCGCAATCAAAGGAATACATGTGCTCTATGGATTGCGCGGCTCCTGTCACTGTAGCAGGCGCCACAGTACCTTTGGTAAATGCAATAAAATTGACGTCGTGTCCTTCGCTTATTAAGTCCTGCACATACTTTTCCTGATCTTCACTTGGGAGGTTTGCGGCAAATTCTGCTGTACCAATTTCTACGCCTGAATTTTCAAGTAGTGATCTCAGCTCTTTCATTCCCTTAGATGCCTTGGGGTCACCGGCTGATACGACATAGAAGAACTTCATGTTTGTGAGAGGGGTGAGCACGCTAATATCCCACTGCCCTCCAACGAACAAGGAAGCAGCAAATAAATCAGGATAGTTAGAATTTAGATAGAATGATATCATGCAGCCCATGGACTGTCCGGTTGTATACAACCTATTTTCATCGATGTTGTATTGAGCCACAACATGTTGAAGCAGACGTACTGTCATGTCCACTTCTTCCGATACTTCCCATTCATCGTTCACTACGTTGTCAGGGCCTGCATATACAGGTGTTAGTACAAAGGCTGGGTTTTTGGACTGACTTTCTTCCGTAGCCCAGATGATGCCACCGTATCCTTGCATTAACGGTGCTTCGGCTCTCTTACCGGTGGTACTTCCGTCTGCCATAAAAAGTACCAACGGATAATGCTTACTTTCATCATAGTCTTCTGGAATATATAAATTATAGGTCATCGCTCTCCCGGTTACTTCATCATGATACTTAAGCGTTTGAAACTTGGGGGTCATTAACTCCCGCAGCTCCAGCAATTCGGTATCATAGCTTTTATCCGCGCCTCCATACGAATTGTCCCACTTGCTTTGTCGTTCTTCATTTACCAGCATTGTGCTGCCTAAACTTGGGACGGTTAATACAAGTGCAGCTAGAACTATCATGACAGGCAGGATCATAGTTGCAGTCTTTTTCTTATTCATTTTATCAGTCTCCTATTCTATAATACGTGGAGGAAAGGGAAACATAACAAAAGGCTGTAGACAACTTGGCGATAGTTATCTACAGCTCTTCTCGTTATCGAAGCTTGTACACCCAAAGTATTCCGTTGACTGTCACATACATCTCTACTTGGTTTTCTCCACTGCCACTGATACCTTGTGCGCACCGGCTTGCTTTAATTGATCCAGGGCGAAAATTACCTGGCCGTAGGCTACCTGCTTGTCACCACGGAGGATAAACACATTATCAGGTTGCTTGCCCAGCTCCAACTGAACACGTTTAGTCAGCAGCGGCAAAGGAATTTCTTCTTGGTTAAACATGATATTGCCGTTTTCTAATACTGTAATATTAATGCTGCTGGGTTGATCCTGCTGGGCGGCGGCTGCCTGAGGCAAATTAACTGGAATCGTATGCTGCTCGACCATATATAGGGTACTCATCATAAAAAATACGAGTAAGAAGAAAATAATATCAATCATAGGAATAATCATCAGCTGTGGCTGGTTTTCTACCCGGAGGCTACGCAGTTTCATGGGCTTCTCTCCGGCCGGTTTTTTTAATTAGTACATGACTGACTACTAGAGCTGCTGTTTGCTCAATATCGGTAACTAGGACGTTGACCCGGCGAGAAAAATAGCTGTGAATGACTAGAGCTAACGTTGCCACACTGAGTCCGGTAGCCGTGGCTATCAAGGCTTCGCCGACACCGCCGGTAATGGCCATAGGCTGACCTGACTGGATGTTAAATACGCTGAAAGAATTGATCATACCAATGACAGTGCCGAGTAGTCCTAATAACGGGGCTAAAGTGACGACCATGCTCAGATCGTCAAGGTGATCCCGTAATCGAGCGGCTGCCAGCATAGCGGCGCTCTCGAGGGCGTTTTCAATTTGGCTGCCTCGCTGATGGGCTAATAGCCCGGCAAGCGCAACCTTGGCTGTCGCGTCTGGCGTTTGCTCACAGTATTGAATCGTTTCGCTGAACCGTTGTTTTTCCAATAGCGATTGCAGCTCAGTCTGAAAGCCGCGACTGTTGGCAGATATATTCCGATAATATAGCAAGCGCTCAACAGCAATTGTCACAACGAACAGTGAGCAGATCAGCAGCAGATACATAACTGGGCCGCCTTTGTGAAAAAAATCAATCGTTTGTGTTATTAGTTCCATGGTTTACTCCTTTTTTATTTTTAATCAGGGAAGAATAAGTTCGATAAATAATCGATGGCTTGATCTACCCGGCTGCCTGGGTTAACGGCGAATAGCTGGTAAGGCAAATGGTGCACTTTATTTTGCTGCACGGCTTTCAGCTGCATCCAGGCAGGATTAACGACCAATTCATTGTGGACTTTATCACTGACCCTAGGTTCATAGCTGTGAGTTATCAACAGGATCATATCAGGATTGCTCTGAATTACAAAGCCGAGATTAAGTGGTGCATACGGCATATCAGTAACAGGCAGGGCTTCGGCCACATTAATTGCATTGAGGCGGCGGACGAGATCACCGATAAAGCTGCTTGGCAATGCCATATAGAAGTCTGTGGCGGAACCCCAGATGACAAGCACCCGTGGGGGCTGTTTGTTTTTGCTTTTTGCCTGGGCCTGCCGCAATTTACTATCAAGCCGGTTAATTACTTGACTGGCTTGCCGAGTATGGTCTGTTAGCTCACCATAAAAACGCAACGTCTGGCTGATCTGCTGATAATTAGCTAAAGTCTGGAGGTACACGGGAATACCGGCTTGCTCTAACGACGTGAAAAATGGTTGGCGCACATGAATATCGGCAGCCAATACTAAGTCAGGTTGTAAGGCGATGATCCGATCAATGTCAGGTGTCGGTGTCTCACCGACTGAAGGTACATCCTTAATTTTTTCCATTAAATCCGGTGGCAGTGCTGTAGTATTGGGGCGGCCGACTAACTGTCCGCCAGCAGCATAGCATAAGGCGACATTCGAGGCGTTAAGTGCAATAAGCCGTAAAGATCTTCCCTTTCTTAATCGTTTGTACTAAGTTGCATTTTGGACATTGGATTTCGACATATTTTACTTGACCTTTAAATAGCAATCTGTTGCATTTTGAACAACGATATTGCTGTAAGCTGTTGTTATGATGTTGCTCCGTCATAAGGACTCCCTATAATTGCCAATAAAGATAATGATTATCACTCATCATTATAAAAAGATGCGATAGTTTTGTCAAGGTAGTTTTTTTGTAGTTATTTGTCACAGTCCGATTATTTTTAAAAAAAGGTTTGACTATGATAATGGTTATCAATATAATATAGGCACAGCAATTATTATCCGATGACAATTCCATCTGAGCTTAATCTCTTTATAAATGAGTAGATTAGTTTGAGTTCAAATATTACTTGATTTAGAATGTTGTTTGCCGGATGATGAACGAGACCGTGGTAAAAAAATAAGCAGGCGATATTTGAAAGTCGAAAAAACTTTTAATAAGAGGGCCACGAGAGCTCCGCGACGATCATAATAGCCAAGAGTTTTATTTTTAGGGTAGTCGATTCCTCAGTTCCGATTTAGATTTATCCGATGTCTTAGCCACTCTCAGACTCTCGCTTCTGCAAGCGGGAATCTTAGAGTGGCTAAGTCCCTGGATAAGGTCAACTTAACTTCAGATGGGATAAAAACCCCACCTGAAGTTAAGTCTCTCTATATAGGTGTATTAATATGGGGGTAATATATGTGGAGATTAACTATAAGAATATGCGTCTGGCAAAGCTAAAATGGCCGGAAACCCGTTGTTGTCAGTGCAATCGCTTATTGTTTCACGGAATCGTTGAAGATGTGGAAATTAAGTGCCCGCGGTGCGGAGCGGTTCAGCTTATTGGCAGTTGTAAGCCGCGCCAGCAGGTGAGCATGCAAAATTGCCGAAACTTGTTTTAGGTTGACTGTTGTGGATGGTATTTGTTACAACTATTGGGCGCACCGAAGGCATTTTACATAGCATAAGGTAGAGAGATGAACGCTTCAAGTGGGTTTTTATCCATCTGCAGTTTAGTTATCGGAAAAAAGGTATTGACTTTGATAACTATTGTCACTATAATCATAATCAAAATTATATCTCGCGTTATAACTGATTAGAGAGCCAAGAGCTCCGTGCCTTTAACAATTATGCACGGAGTTTTATTTATTTTCGGAAAGCAGTTGTAAACAACTGCAATTTTAATAAACTGAGGTGCTGCATCATGACTTATAACGCGTGCTGGTATAAAGCGGTTAGCGCCTCATGCGCCGTTCATCTGGTCATTGCCTTATTGCTGGCGATGTTGATCGGCAACATAGATAGCAGCCAACCGTTAGAGCAGCATTTTGTGATTGAGCTTACTGAAGTAACCGGTAGTGACGGCCAAGCTAATGTGCCGGCGCCAATGAGCGCTGCAGCCCCTGTTAGCCATACTTTGCCGGTTAAGGCGAATGATAAGCGTGTTCCGGTAAAAGCGGCTGCTATGAATATTCCTATTACCTATAATTTGCTGAACAGTCCATAGTTTGCATAAAAAAGGGATTCTAAGAAGCCAAGCGTTTAGCTGTGTCGAGTTGCTTGGCACGAATTATTGCAATTATAGGAAAAAAAGAGGAATTTTTAAAACCTGCAA
>Ga0153996_1000456_pt1 | contig 18347 bp, 13 predicted proteins | sample TSNC080MetaG_FD_104728 | JGI IMG/M metagenome (GOLD analysis project Ga0153996, IMG submission 104728) | Attine ant fungus gardens microbial communities from North Carolina, USA - TSNC080 MetaG | ecosystem: Host-associated > Fungi > Mycelium > Unclassified | place: USA: North Carolina, Lumber...
CTGCAGTACCATTTCTTTAAATTCTTTTGGGTATACTTTACCTTTCATGTCCTGTCCCCTCCGTTAATTATATTTTATCTCATTCTTAGACAGGACTCCAATCTGATTAGGGGGCTTAATAGGTATTGTCCTCCCGTTTCTTGCTCAGAAAGGTCAAAGGTGTAGGTTTTCTAAAGCAGTGCATCACCATTATATTTTTCATTCGCAAGCATTTTTCTGATGCTGCTTTCATACCACTTCGCCTTACCATGGCAGTTTAATATGCCACCCATTTCCAAGTCTCTCGCGATCCAGTTGGCTCCTTTACCATCAAGGAATTCCTTGTATATACGCCTGACGGTTTTAGTCTGCTTTTCGTTGATAATTAAGTTGCCGTATTTATCCTTGTCATAGCCTAAAAACTTTTCCGAGATTGACCGTAACTCCTCTTAAAACGTCTATGAATACCGAAATATCGATTCGCTCACAACTATCGATGTTTGTAGAAACATATCATTTTTCCAGCCGCAACACACTATATTGTGGCATTATTACAGGCTTCGCACACTATATTGTGGTTTCTTCCCTTTGCAGGAGTGTGACTGTCTCGACGTGAAAAGTCTGCGCAAACATATCAACAGGTTGAACCTCCCGGGTTGCATATCCCATCCCAGCCAAAGCAGCCAAATCGCGTGCCAGCGAAGCAGGATTGCAAGACACATAGATGATACGCTTTGGCTCCATCTGAGCAAAAGTCTCTAACACCTTTTGCTCACAACCGGCACGTGGCGGGTCGACGACAATAACGTCAGGTCTAATGCCTTGCTTGAACAGTTGTGGCATAATCAGAGTAGCATCGCCAACTACAAATTCTACGTTAGTGACGCCATTATTAACAGCATTTTTGCGGGCGTCGCGGATGGCCTGCTCGACGATCTCGATGCCGTAGACCCGGGAGGCTTGGCGGGCGAGGAATAAAGCAATAGTGCCGGTGCCGCAGTAGGCGTCGATAACTGTTTCGCTACCGGTCAAACCGGCGTATTTGACAGCTTGATTGTAGAGCGTTTCAGCTTGCGCGGTATTGACCTGAAAAAACGATCTGGCCGAAATGACAAAGCTGAATTCACCTAACTTGTCGGTGATGGTGTCACTACCCCATAATGTAGCGGTCTTATTTCCCAGGATAATATTGGTGTGTTTAGGGTTGACGTTCTGAACGATACTGACAAGGCCGGCAATGTTGGCCTGCAGCCGGTTGATCAGGGCTTGCCGTTCAGGAAGGCGGTCTGTTGCTGTGACTAATACTACCATGACCTCACCGGTAGCTGTGCCTACCCGCCCCAGGACATGGCGAATAATGCCCCGTCCTGTGCGCTCATTATAAGGCTCTATGCCCAGGTCGGTAATGATGGCTTTGACCTCCCGGGCGATGTCATTATTGATCTGATGCTGGATCATACAGTTATCGGTATCGACAATATCATGACTGCCCTGGGAGAAGCAGCCTACTGCGACTTTGCCGTTTTTTTCGCCGACGGGAAACTGCATTTTGTTGCGATAATACCAAGGATTAGTGGCGCCTAGGGTGGGATGGACCACAACGTCCGTCAGCTTACCGATTCGGGTCAGTGCGTCAATGACTTGCTGCCGCTTGACGTGTAATTGCTCCTCATAGCTGATATGCTGCAGCTGGCAGCCGCCGCATTGAGTATACAGGCTGCAGGCCGGCGCAATCCGGTGGGGTGACGGGCTATCGACGGTTACCAGCCTGCCGGTTGCGTATGTTTTTTTAACCGTTGTAATAACGGCCGTCACGGTTTCACCTGGCAGCGCCTGCGGCACAAATACCGTAAAATCCTGATAGCGGCCAACGCCTTCACCGCTATGGCCTAAGCCATTGATATTGATCGTATACGTCTTTCCACTGACGACGGGGGCTGACAGCGCTTTATTTCCCAAGAAATATCACCTTTTCTTCATATTAAGAGGGCGGAGATTTCCGCCCTCTGTGCTTAATCTTTTTTATCCTGTAAGAAAGTATAACTTTCTGTCTGGATAAGGACAACATCGGCTTGCGCTTCGCTTAAGGCTCGGCGCGAGCCGTGTTTTCTTTATCTTCTGCCGACTTGCCCAGTTTGACCAGGGTGTCGGTGTATGCTTTAAGCTTTTGGCTGACAAGGGCGTTTACCGTACCGTCCGGATATGCGCCCGCCTCATTTGCTTCTCCGGCGGCAATGCCTGTCAATATCTCGATGCCCTGATCGATCGTTGCGACCGGATAGATATGGAATTGTCCCTGACGTACGGCTTCGAACAGTTCGTCGCTTAACGTTAAGTTGACGACATTTTGATGCGGGATCATGACACCTTGCTTGCCTGTTAAGCCCTTGAGCTTGCAGACGGCAAAAAAACCCTCGATCTTTTCAGTAACACCGCCGATCGGCTGTATTTCGCCTTTTTGGTTGACTGATCCGGTAACGGCAATATATTGTTTGATTGGCAGCTCGGCTACGCTTGACAGTATAGAATATAGCTCGGTGCTTGATGCACTGTCGCCGTCGACACCATCATACAATTGTTCAAATGTCAGGCTAGCCGTCAGTGTCAACGGATATTCCTGGGCATATTTTTGACCAAGATAACCACTTAAAATGAGAATGCCCTTAGTATGACTTGTACCACTAGTCTTAGTTTCACGTTCAATATTGACAACACCGCTTTTACCAAGATACGTATTGGCGGTAATACGGGACGGCTTGCCAAATGCATACTCACCGACCGACAATACAGCCAGGCCATTGACCTGGCCGACTTTTTCGCCATCAGTATCAATGAGCAGGTGCCCTTCAGCGAACATTTCCTTGAGGCGTTCTTCGTATTTATTGGCACGATAACGTTTTTCTTCAATAGCTTTTCGAATATGCCCAGCCGTAATGACTGAGCTGCTGTCCATTGTTGCCCAGACATCGGCCTCGCACAGGATTTCGACAACTTCATTAAAGCGAGTTGTCAGTTTGTTTTGGGCTCCGGCCAAACGCGAGCTGTATTCGACAACCCGGGCCACGGCCTCCTTGTCAAAATGCTTGAGCTTTTCCCGGCTGACAGTGGAACTAATAAAACCTGCCAGCTTTTGAATATTGACTGAGTTATTTTCCATAACAACGTCAAAATCAGCATGGGCTTTGAACAGCTTCCGGAAATCTTCATCATAGTTGAACAGCAGGTGATAAATTTGAGGATTGCCAATCAATATCACTTTCAGATTGACTGGAATAGGTTCCGGCTTAAGCGAGGCCATCGCAAATAAGCCGTATTGCTCCCCCAGATTTTCAATCTGCAGCTTTTTCGTCTTAAGCACCCGTTTCAAAGCCTCCCAGGCGCCGACATTCGTCAGTACATCCCTGGCGTTTAAAATCAGGTAGCCGCCGTTAGCCTTGTGCAATGCCCCCGGTTTGATCATGGTGAAGTCAGTGCTGACAACGCCCATGCGATTTTCATACTCCGACCTGCCGACTAAATTATAATAGGTAGGGTTAATCTCAACGATGACCGGAGCACCCTCTGTTTCCCGATGGTCGACCAATAGGTTGACATTATATTTATCTTTTGCATCCTGGGTAGGGCGTTTAAATAAGGCCAACGGATGATTGTCATCTTCCGTCTGAGGTTTAAATTCATTTATATTTTTAGAAACATCCTGCTTGATGGCTTCAAGGTAATCAACGACAGCTTTATGTCCGTCATATTTTGTTTTAAGCTCATCGATCAGGTGGCCGGCAGCAAACAGTCCGATTTTGATATCAAGCTGTTTGAGCTCTTCCCGTATTCCCCGTTCTAAAAGCTGAATGCGCCGGACAACGTCCATCCCTTTTTCGTGGACGGCAAATAAATTCTTCTCAATGGCATCGCGCTGTTCTTTGTCTAAGCTCTGAAAATCTTCAGGCGCTAATGCCTTGCCATCTATCATTGGCAGTCCGACAAAACCGGTTGAACTCCATTGGGGGGAAATGCCCTGCGACTCAGCGTATTTGGTAAACTCCTCAACGATCACTGACCGTTGCTCCTGGTAACGCTTTGCTAAGTTGACTTTCGCCTGTTCATAGTCTTCACTACTAAATACTTTGGGAATATTGGTTTTCAAATCTTCGATCAATGCTTGCATATCCTGCTTGAACACGTATCCCAAGCCGGCAGGCAGTGCCAGCGCAATCGGCTGTCCCGGCGTTTCCAAATTATTGACATAGCACCAATCATATGGCGGGGTCTGCTGGCCGGCCGCTTTTTTTACAGCAGCTTCGGCAAAAGTAATCTTACCGGTGCCGACTAAGCCTGAAATAAAGATATTGTAGCCGGGATTTTTGGTAAACAGACCGAATTCAACAGCCTTGACTGCCCGTTCCTGACCAATCATGACCTCAAGCGGCGGCACTGTTTCAGTTGTGGCAAAGGTAAAGCTATTTTCATCACAGTTAAAGCGGAGTTTATCGACCGGCAATCGCTGACTTACGGCCATGAATGGAAGCCCTCCCTTAGTTTTCAATTATCCATTAGAAGAAATTTCTACTGTCTGCAGGCAAAATCCTGCTAAATCAGAGGCAGACCTAAGTACATCATGACTATTTTGCTGCTGTTTATGAAAGAATGGGCTGTGATTGAAGTGATGAGCGACCCTGTCCAATAATACAGCAAAGCAAAGCCGATACCGACAATAATCATTTCAACTAACCAGTAGGCATTAAAATGGAACAAAGCAAAAATTACAGCACTGACCAGCGCGCCGCCCCACAACCCCCATTTATCTTTCAGCGGCAAAAAGGTAAACAGACGGTACAGCACTTCTTCAGTTAGCGGCGCGGCAATGCCGGCGAGCAACAAGGGAGTTATGAGCTGCTGCCAGGACAATGCGGCCTGTACCTGCGCCACGATCGGATGCTGCGTCGGTGAAAGCAGCAGCATTGTTGTATACAGGCGTTCACTGTACAGGCTGACAGCAAGCAATATCCCACCGCCTGCAAGACCTTTTATTACGTTTCTCCCCCAGTTGTTAAGCGACAAACCAAGTGCTGCCGGATTGCCCCGGGTTTGGCGGATTTTCCACAACACTAATACCAGTACAATCAGGCGGTCAGTCAGCTCAACAATGAAAGGACTGGCATCAAACAATAACGGATACACTAGACGCACGATGATAACGCCGGCAGCAAGGCGTAAAATATGGACAGACAGCACGGCACGCAGATCCCAGGTCGCCTTCAACATAATAAAATAACCTCATTTTTTTGGCGTATCAATACAATTATGCGCGCTACTGCCGGCTTTCATGCAAAAAACAAGACGCGGCGAGCCGCGTCCTGTCTGGCAATTTATGTTTAAATTAGAGTACGGCCAGCCGCTCTTTAAGCAGTTTATTGACAAGCTCAGGATTAGCGCGTCCTTTGCTTTGTTTCATAACCTGACCGACCAGAAAGCCGATAGCTTTTTCCTTGCCGGCCTTAAAGTCAGCTACTGATTGAGGATTGGCAGCAATGACACCATCGACAATGGCGACAATGGCGCCTTCATCACTGATCTGAACAAGACCCTGTTCTTTGACGATCGTTTCGGCAGCTTTACTGCTGCTCCACATGCCTTCAAACACTGTTTTGGCAATCTTGCCCGTGATAGTACCTTTGGCAATCAACGCAATCAGCCCAGCCAGTTGCGCCGGAGCTACCGGGCAGTTCTCAACCGGCATGTTGGTGGCATTAAGATGTTTGGCAACATCACCCATCAGCCAGTTGGCGGCCGCTTTAGCGTCGGCTCCTGCGGTGACAACAGCGTCAAAATAATCGGCCATAGCCCGGCTGGCAGTAATCGTTTCGGCATCATAGGCCGACAGACCATGTGCAGCTATCAGCCTCGCCTTGCGGGCGTCAGGCAGTTCCGGCAGGCTGGCCCGGATACTGTCCACCTGGGCCGGGTCGACGACGATGGGTACGAGATCCGGTTCAGGGAAATAACGGTAATCATGCGCCTGTTCTTTACTGCGCATTGACAGTGTGACTCCCTTATTTTCGTCCCAGGAGCGTGTTTCCTGAATGATGCGTCCCCCTTCCTCAAGCACTTGGGTCTGACGTTCCACCTCATACTCCAGGCCGCGTTGCACCGACCGGAATGAGTTGAGGTTTTTCAATTCGGCTTTGGTGCCAAACGGCTCGGTGCCGACAGGACGCAACGAGATATTGGCGTCGCAGCGCAGACTGCCTTCTTCCATTTTGCAGTCCGACACATCAATATATTGCAGAATTGCTTTGACTTTTTCCAAATAAGCTTTAGCTTCTGCAGGTGACCGCAAATCAGGCTCGGACACGATTTCAATCAACGGTACACCTGTGCGGTTGTAGTCAACCAGAGCATATTCACTATTGCTGATGGCGCCGGAATGCACCAGCTTGCCGGCATCTTCCTCCATATGTATGCGGGTAATGCCAATACGCTTTATTTGGCCGTCGACTTCAATATCAAGATAGCCGTCAACAGCTATCGGCAGGTCATACTGCGAAGTCTGGAAATTCTTAGGCAGGTCGGGATAATAGTAATTTTTGCGGTCAAACTTGCTAAACGGCAAAATCCGGCAATTAAGAGCCAGTCCTGCCCTGATAGCAAACTCCACTACCTTTTCATTAATAACCGGCAGTACACCGGGAAGCCCTAAGCAAACAGGGCAAACGTTAGTATTTTGCTCAGATCCGAATTTTGTGCTGCAGCCGCAGAATATTTTAGATTCGGTTTTAAGCTCTGAATGAACTTCCAGTCCAATCACTGTTTCATATGTCATGGCGCTAAACCTCCCCTAGCGGCGCAAAACGCGCATGATAATCATTGGCCTGTTCGAAGGCATATGCAGCTTGGAGTATCGTAGCTTCGGCCAGCGGTTTGCCAATAATCTGCATACCGACAGGCAGTCCTTGAGCAAAACCGCACGGTAAGGAAATAGCAGGCAAACCGGCCAAGTTGATCGGTATTGTATAGATATCCTGTAGATACATGGTCAGCGGATCGCTGAGCTCGCCGATTTTAAAGGCCGTCAAAGGTACAGTAGGCGTAATGAGCACATCGACCTCGGCAAATACCTTGTCAAAGTCTTGTTTTACCAGGGTGCGCACCTGCAAAGCTTTAAGATAATAGGCATCATAGTAGCCGGAGCTAAGCGCATAGGTGCCAAGCATAACCCGGCGCTTGACTTCCGGACCGAAGCCTTGGCTCCTGGTTTGCTTATACATATCAATAATATCGTTGCCTGGGGCACGATGACCAAAGCCTACGCCGTCGTAACGGGCTAGGTTGGAGCTGGCTTCCGCCGGAGCAATAAGATAGTAAGCAGGCAATGCGTATTCGGTGTGCGGCAGCGAAACTTCGCGGACTTCAGCCCCCATAGCGACTAGTTGATCAACGGATTTTTTGATTGCGGCCGCTACTTCCGGCTGAATACCGGCGCCAAAATACTCTTTTGGCAGACCGATCTTAAGCTTTTTTACGTCGTTTACAAGTGCTTTGGTATAATCGGGAGCTTCAATATTAATCGAAGTTGAATCTTTGGCATCATACCCGGCAATGGCGTTAAGAACGAGCGCACAATCGGTCACGTCACGGGTAATTGGCCCGATTTGGTCAAGCGAAGAAGCAAACGCGACCAAACCGTAGCGAGATATCCGGCCATAAGTCGGCTTTAGTCCGACATTGCCGCAAAAGGCGGCCGGCTGACGGATAGAACCGCCGGTATCGGAGCCAAGTGCCCAGATAGCTTGCCCGGCAGCCACAGCCGCAGCAGAACCGCCACTTGAGCCGCCTGGCACCCTCTCTGTATCCCAGGGATTGCGGGTAATAAAAAAACCTGAATTCTCGGTAGAACCACCCATTGCAAACTCATCGCAGTTGGCTTTGCCGACCACCACTGCCCCCTGATCAGCCAGCTTCTCAACGACAGTGGCGTTGTAAGGCGGGATAAAATTGTCCAGCATCTTGGACGCACAAGTAGTCTTAATGCCTTGGGTACAAATATTGTCTTTCAGCGCACCGGGAATTCCAGCCAGCGGTGCGACCGGTTCGCCCCTGCCAATTTGAGCATCTACGGCTGCTGCCTGAACAAGTGCTTGCTGCCTTGTCTCGGTGATATAAGAGTGAATGCTGGGTTCAACAGCATCGATCCGGTTAAATACACTGCTCGTCAGTTCGGTTGCCGATATCTCTTTTTTTACTAATAAGTCATGCAGAGCATGGATGGTGCTTTTAAATAATTCCACTTGTTGACCTCCAATCGTTACCCTTCCATTACTTTAGGAACTTTAAAATAGCCGTCCTCAGCCTCCGGCGCATTAGACAGCGCTAGTTCTTGCGGCAGTGAAGGCCGCATCTCATCAGGACGCATCACATTTTTGAGCGGCAGTACGTGAGCCGTCGGTTCGACACCTTGGGTATCAAGCTTATTTAATACATCGGCGTATTCTAAAATGGCATTAAGCTGTCCGGCATACGTATCAATTTCTTCGGGCGTCATGTCCAAGCGGGATAACAAAGCTACTTTTTCAACATCTTGACGGTTTATTTTCATATTGTCACCTTCCTAAAAGCAAAATATGCCATATTGGTATAGAGAAACTAAACTTCATGTGGGGGTACCCCTTCTGAAGCTTAGTCAACCTTATCCGAATGTCTAGCCGCTCTTAACTCCCGCTTGCAGAAGCGAGAGTCTTAGAGCGGGTTAGTCATCGAGTAAAGAGAGAATTAGGGGCTCTTAACTCGATTGCAAATTATATCATGCCTGAGGCTTTTGCACCAGCAGCAAGAATTGCTCCTCATCCAGTACAGTTACCCCCAAGGCATTAGCCTTGTCGAGCTTGCTGCCGGCTTCGGCGCCGGCTACGACATAGCTAGTCTTTTTACTGACCGACGAAGAAATTTTTCCGCCACAAGCGGCAACAAGCGTCTCGGCTTCTTTGCGGGGCATCGATAATGTACCGGTCAATACGAACGTTTTGCCGGCCAGTTGCCGACTGACAGGTTCAGTCTGCTCTTCTGTCAGCTTTAAACCGGCTGCCTTTAGCTTTTCAATATAGGCCAAGTTTGCAGAATCAGCAAAATAGGCGGCAACACTTGCAGCGATTTTAGCACCGATCTCGTCAAGCTGCATCAACTCTTCGGCGCCGGCCGCGGCTAGCTTACCAATGTCACCATACTGCCGCGCTAAAATAGCCGAAGCTTTGACCCCGACATATCGAATACCGAGGGCAAACAGCGCTCTGGCTAAACCGGCCTGCTTGCTGGCCGCAATCGCTTGCACAAGATTTTGGGCCGACTTTTCGCCCATACGGTCAAGCGCCGCCAAGTGTTCGGGCTGCAGGTGGTAGAGATCGGCGGCATCGTGTACGAGGCGGGCAGCCAGCAAGCTAGTAATAACAGCCGGGCCTAAGCCGTCAATATTCATGGCGTTCCGGGACACAAAATGGATAAGACCTTCCCTAAGTACCGCCGGACATTGAGGATTCACACATTTATGAGCCACTTCACCGTTCTCACGGACAATGGGCTTGCCACATTCCGGGCAAGCATCCGGCATAACAAACATCTGCTCGCCGCCGGTTCGGCGGTTAGCCACTACCGAGATAACCTCGGGAATAATCTCTCCCGCCTTATGGATAATAACTGTATCGCCGATGCGAATATCTTTTTCGGCGATAAAATCAGCATTATGCAAGGTAGCCCGGCTGACGGTGCTGCCGGCTAAGCGTACAGGCCGTAATACGGCGATAGGAGTAAGAACCCCGGTACGTCCAAGCCGTACAAAAACGTCTTCAACAACAGTCGTTGCCTGCTCAGCAGGGAACTTATAGGCAATTGCCCAGCGAGGGTCTTTAGCCGTTGAGCCCAACGCCTCCTGGTCGGCTAGCTTGTTGACTTTAATGACAAGACCGTCAACATCATACGGCAAATCAACCCGCTTTTCCTCCCAGCTTTGACAATACTCAACCACTGCCTCGATGTCGTCAAAGACGCGGGTATAGGAATTTATCTTGAATCCTAGTGCCTGCAGCTTATCCAGCATGGCCACGTGTGTTGCCACACCAAGTCCCTCTTTTGTCCCTAAACCGTAGATAAATATGGCGAGAGCCCGCTCAGCCGTAATCTTGGGATCAAGCTGGCGGATAGAACCGGCGGCCGCATTGCGGGGGTTGGCCATCAGCGCCTCGCCGGCCGCCTCCCGCAGCTTGTTGTGCCGATCAAATTCCGGCCGGGGCAAATAGACCTCGCCCCGAACTTCTAACAGCGGCGGAATGTCCTGCTGCCCTTGCAATACTAACGGAATCGAGCGGATAGTACGAAGGTTGGTCGTCACATCTTCGCCATAAGTGCCGTCGCCCCGGGTAGCGCCGCGAACGAGACGGCCGTATTCATAAATGAGGTTAATTGCCAAGCCATCAATTTTCAGTTCAACGACATATTCCACAGCAGCACCATCCAGGCCATTCCTCACCCTGGCATCAAAGCTTTTAAGCTCATCTGCCGAAAAAGCGTTGCCCAGACTAAGCATCGGTGTCAGATGAGCCACCCGTTCAAACCCTTCGGCAGGCGCTCCACCGACCCGCTGACTGGGCGAATCAGGCGTAATTAGCGCCGGATAAGCCGTTTCGATGGCAATGAGCCGCCTAAGCAAGCTGTCAAACTCGGCGTCACTAAGCTCGGGATTGTCGAGCACATAGTAACGATGGCTATGATAATGAATCGTTCGTGTTAAGTGTTCGATTTCTTGAGCGGCCGCAGTTACATCGGCCGGTATCGCAGTATTCATGCCTGTAGCCTCCGAAAAAGTGTGTTAAACCCGGCTGATCGGCGCCAGCTGCGCCACCAGTTTTTTTATGCCTTCATTGGCAAAGGCAATGCTAAGCTGCATATTGCTGCCGCTGCCGGTAACCGCAACAACAGTGCCTGTACCCCACTTGGCATGATAAACTTTCTCGCCTGCTTTCCAGTCGATATGGCTCGGCTGTGCAGTATTCAGCACAGTGTCTTTAAGCAATGTCAATTCCGGTTTGCTTACAGCTCTAGGCATCATCGTCGCGGCAGCCGGGCGGCTAAGCGCCGTTGCTGCCGATAAATACCCAGGACGTTTGGGCGCATAACGCTCGATCAGCTCAGGTGGAATTTCATCCAAAAACCGGGACGGCGAATACATGACCGTATTGCCATAAATCATGCGCTGGCGGGCGTTACTGATATACAGTTTGCGCTCAGCGCGGGTAATGCCGACATAACATAGCCGGCGTTCTTCCTCCACTTCGCCCTCGTCCATCAGGGTACGAACGTGGGGAAAGATACCTTCCTCCAAGCCGGCCAGGAACACGACAGGAAACTCCAAACCTTTAGCCGAATGCAACGTCATCAGCGTAACCTGATCGTCACCTGTTTCAGATTTATCGCTGTCGGTCAGCAGCGCCACATGACTCAAAAAATTTTCAAGCGTATTATCGATTTCATTGTCAGCAAATTTCTTCGCGTCACTTTTGAGTTCTTTTAAGTTTTCAATTCTATTCTCAGACTGTGGATCACTGTCGGCTTCGAGTTCAGCCAAGTAGCCTGAATCGCGCATAACCTTCTCTAGCAAATCGGCGACAGACAGCGTGTGCTGGCAGGACATCAGCGTAAAAATCAGCGTTGCCAGCACTTCTAGTTGGTTTTTCGCCCGCGCGGTAAGTCCTGGTACGAGATCAGGATTAGAGACGGCATCAAACAACGGTACATCGTTTTTCGACGCATATTCGAGCAGACGCCCGATCGTCGTATCCCCAATTCCCCGGCGTGGTACATTAATAATTCTGAGCAGGCTGATGGCATCTGCCGGGTTAAAAACAACCTTGAGGTAGGCCATAATATCCTTGATTTCCTTGCGGTCATAAAACCTGAGCCCGCCAACCATGGTATACGGAATAGCGCCATTGCGCAACCCTTCTTCAATGACCCGCGACTGGGCATTCGTCCGGTATAAAATGGCAATATCTTTATAAGCCGTACGGTATACGGTATTAAGCTTAATAATATTATCGGTGATATACCGGGCTTCATCTCGCTCATCAACCGCCAAATAATGGGTGATCGTATCGCCTTCTGTATTATGCGTCCATAACGACTTAGCCTTGCGGTTGCGGTTATTTTCGATAACAGCGTTGGCCGCATCGAGAATAATCTGGGTTGAACGATAATTTTGTTCGAGTTTGATCACTTTGGCATTAGGGTAATCGCGTTCAAAATCCAGGATATTCTGGATATCGGCTCCCCGCCAGGCATAAATGCTCTGGTCAACATCGCCGACAACGCACAGATTTCTGTGCTTTGCCGCCAGCGTCCGGGCCAGGAGATATTGAGCCCTGTTGGTGTCTTGATATTCATCAATTAATATATAATGAAACTTATTCTGATATTTTTCCCGCACCGTGGGATTATATTCCAACAATTCAACCGACAGCATCAGCAGATCATCAAAATCCAGGGCATTATGCCCCTTAAGCTTGCTTTGATACAGCTTGTACACTTCTGCTACTTTGAGGTTATAAAAATTATCGGCCTGAGACGTAAATGCCCGTACATCGAGCAAAACGTTTTTGGCATTGGAAATAGTAGCCTGGACGCCGCTCGGCGTAAACTGCTTTTCATCCAGGTTAAGCTCTTTTAGACAGTTCTTGACAAGTGTCTGGGAGTCACCGGCATCATAAATCACAAAGTTACGGTTATATCCGCCCAGATGCTCAATTTCCATTCGCAAAAATTTGGCACAAAAAGCATGGAATGTACTGAGCCAGATGTCGCGGGCCGCCAGGCCAACAATGCCTGTTACCCGCTCTTTCATTTCAGCTGCCGCCTTATTAGTAAACGTAATGGCCAAAATATTATAAGGCGCCACTCCCTGCTCCAGCAGATTGGCAATCCGGCTTGTCAAAACCTTAGTCTTTCCTGATCCGGCTCCGGCCATAATCAGCAGCGGCCCGTTGGTGTGGGCGACTGCATCCTGTTGAGCCGGGTTAAGATTGTCAAATATAGTAGGCATCATTTCCTCCGTGTCTTAAGTAGGATAAACGTATTTGTATTCTCCATACTCTGCCCTTTTTCCTGTCAGATTTTAAGAAAAAAGAGTCTGCGGTTGCAGACTCAGCTAAGATCAATCAACTATGTCATCTAGTAGGCGGTTATCAGCTTAACGCCCTTTTGCAGCATAACGACTCCCTTGGCCCCCAGTACCTCAATGGCTTTGTCGACATGCTGCTCCTCAACTTTTGCCGCCAAGCCCTCACAGGACGCGCTCAACTGACGCGGCACCGGCACAAGCTCAGCTGCAATGCCATGCTCTTTCAGTATTTTCTTAGCCCTAAATGCATGATAAACCGACGGAAATGTAATTACAAAACTTACCATAGAAAACCCTTTCGTGAAACGGCATTGTGAATATCAGTTATTTGGATATATTAATTGTATACTCACTGCCTGTATCTAAGCACTCAACACGGAAATTTTGCGACTTGGCAAACTTTATAATGTTTTCTTTAGCCGCTGGCTCATCAACAAGAACACTGACAGCATCGGCGGCCATCATCGCCTCTTTTGTTTTTATCAGCGGAATGGGACAGCTTAGCCCCCGTACATCAAGAACATTCGACATATGTACTCAAACTCCTTTGCCGACAGGCACAAGTTTTTCTCTGAATAGATAGCCAATTGCAGCGACTGCAACAATACCGGCCACGACGGCAATCTGCCCATTAATGCCAACACCTGCTGCCGATCCGGCTGCATTAAGATTGTGGGACAGTCCTGCTCCGGCCAGCATGCCCAGTACACAAATCATTGCGTCGGTACTGCCTTCACCGGCCATAATTAATTGTCTGAGCGGGCATCCGCCGGCCAACGTGGCAGCAAGACCTGTTAGAAATAAGCCAAGGAAGTTCCAAATATGCATCGTATGGGCGAGCGGCTGATTTTCAAAGCCAAACTTAAACAGTCCAAAATACAGATTGCCCGCCAGGGCAGCGAGAAACATGACACCATAGATTTTAAGCAGCGTCGTATCGCCTACCAGCATATAATCGCGGAAACCACCGCTTAAGCACATTCTAGTACGCCAGGCAAAAGCACCGGCCGCCAGACCGGCAATAAGGCTGATCATGACTGGTGCATGCATCGAACCTGGGCCTTTGGCACTAAAATTCAGGAACCCGGCGCCGGAAGCGACAGCAACGAGCAATAACAGCGCAACAGCAACAGCAACATACCCGCTTGACTGAAATCTTCCGGTATATGTATAGGCTCGTCCTAAATTGAAGCCGCGCTTCAAGAAGACGATACCGGCCGCAATGCCGGCAATAAAGCCGGCCAAAGCTGTAAGGCCATTAAGGTCACCGCCTGCTATCCGCAGAATAGCCCGCAACGGACAACCTAAAAAAACAAGAGCGCCCAGCATCATGGCCATGCCTAACACAAATCGCAGCACCGGGTTAGAACCGCCGCGCGGCCTAAATTCTCCCCGCAGACGCGACAAGCTGAATGCTCCTAACACAAAACCTATAATTTCCGGACGAGCATATTGCAAGGTAGCCGTACTGTGAATGCCTAATGCGCCGGCAATATCCCGCAACTGACAGGCAGCGCAAAAACCATAATTTCCAGGGTTTCCAAGCTTAACCAGCAGTACCGCCCCAAGACCAAATACTACGCCAGTGACAATCACTAACAAGTTCACCTTATCACCCCATATAAAATATTTTTAATTCCCATCTATTTATTATATATTAGTTGCTAATATTCCTTCCCCGCCCCCTTTATCTTACAGGAAATTTTATTTAGCTTCGCGAATTAGTAAACGATCTATTCTGCCGCATTACGATAAACGAGGTGAGCCTATGTCTTATATACAATCTTTAACCGTGTTCTCCTATGTTGCCGAAGAGGGAAGCTTTTCGGCAGCTGCCAAAAAGCTAAAACTGACACAGCCAACAGTATCTTTTCATATTGACAACCTGGAAAAAAACTTTGGATGCCCGCTGTTTATACGGACATCCAAAGGCGTTACTTTGACAATATACGGTGAACGACTGTATGAGACGACCAAAACGATCAACGACCTTGTTGCCGAAACCCACCAGGAAATTCAGGCTATGGCCGAGGGCTCGGCCGGACGAATAATAGTGGGCGCGAGCACAATTCCTGCCGATTATATTTTGCCGCCGCTTGTGGCCAAGTTTCTTCAAGCCCACACCGGGCTGACTATATCGCTGGTGACAGGCGACAGTCAGACAGTGTTGGAAAAATACAACCAAGGTGAAGTCCCAATTGCCATTATTGGCATTAAGCCTGATGACAGCCTGCCCAGTTATCCGCTCTGGAAAGATAATCTGATACTTGCCGCCCATCCTGATTTTCTACCGATAACGTATAATAATACTTCAGCCAGCAATTGGTTGCTGACTGTTCCGTTTGTTTTGCGAAAAAAATCATCAGGAACGGTAAACTCGGCGCTTGCGTACCTTGGCCGATTAGGAGTCAATACCGATAAGCTATCTACTGTTATGGAGGCAGGCAGCAACCAAGCTGCCAAAGCAGCCATTGTCAATAAAGTCGGCGTCGGCTTCATTTCTGCCTGGGCCATTAAGAGCGAACTTGAATCCGGTCAGCTCGTCTCACTACCACTACCGGAACCTGCTGTTGAGCGCCAATTTTACGCCATTAGCCGCCAACCGCTTCGTCCAGCCTGTCTGGATCTATTCTGGCAATATCTGCTATCTCAGTAATTTCCAAGTCGGCAGCAGACACTCTGGCCTGATTGCGTCCACCGCTTTTGGCTTCATATAAAGCTTTGTCAGCTCTACTCAACAATTTCGCACCCTCATTGAGCCTCGTTAGCCGGTTACCGGCTACCCCGATACTGACGGTGACATAGCCGGCTATTTTTGACGCACTGTGCGGTATCTTACATTGCTCAACAGCAATTCGAATTGCTTCAGCAATCTTTAGGGCACCCTGCACGCTCGTTTGGGGCAGGATAATAACAAACTCTTCCCCGCCATAACGAGCCAAGAGATCGCCTGGCCGTTTTAAGACACTACCGGCGGCAGCCGCTATCTGCTTTAGGCATTCGTCACCTTCTTGGTGACCATATGTGTCATTATATAATTTAAAAAAATCACTATCGAGGAAAATAACAGACAACTCATATCCTGCCCTTACAGCCCGACGGCACTCCTTGTCATAGACCTGATCAAAATGGCGCCTGTTGGCAATGCCGGTTAACTCGTCAAGCGTTGATATCCGGCTTAATTCTTGAATAGCAGTTCCCAGCTTGTTCAGAACTTTTACCAGTTCGGCTTCCCGTGCTTTATGTTGATCAATCTCGACCTTGCTTTTAAGGGCCGAATGGACGCGAGCTTTGAGCTCAAGCGGTTTTATTGGTTTGGAAATAAAATCGACGGCCCCGGCGGCAAATGCTTTATCCAAAATCTGGGTATCTTTGCCGTCAGCATTGACAATAACGGGGACTTCTTTAAAGCATTGATGAGATTTTATCAGCCTACAAAGCTTAATACCATCCTCTCCCTGCACGGCAGCATTTACTAAAACAAGTTCAATCTGCGCGATATCACAGGATGGCTGATCCAGTCTAAGAAATGCAAATGCATCAGTTACCGAGCCGGCTATAATTATATCGTAAAAACCGTTATCTTCAAGTATCCTCTTTATTAATTCCGTGTCAGCCGAATCATCGACAATTAGAATTGCCACTATATAAAAACCTCCGCAAAATTTTCATTTTTGTGCCTTTACTTTAGGTTTCTTCTATAGTCTGAAAGGTTATTCCTTCCATTTAAAGAAATATTTTTCCATCAATAGATGCGCTGTAAAGCGCTTGCTCTTATCGGATGACTAAATCGCTCTAAGACTCCCGCTGCTGCAAGCGGGAATCTTAGAGCGATTTAGTCCCTAAATAAGACCAATTAGACTTGCCTCCCTCCGCGAGGGAGGTGGGCAGAGGCTGACGAAGGGAGTCCTCGGCAAAGTTAAGTTATGAAGAAAAACCGTATGGCTAACACTCCCCTATCGCTGAGACGACATCCCCCTCAATGAGCCGGCGGTTTGAAGCTAACTTCCGATTCAGGGGAACAGACTCTCATTGAAGCCAGCCTTTCGGCTCAACAGGAGACAATAAGAACTTTTACCTGATTGACACTATATCAATTTTATCATGGGTATGGGCAAGCCGGCTGATTTGTTACTATGTGCGGGGCATAAAAAATTCCCTCGCAAAATTTATTATACGAGGAAGACATGGGTAAGGAAGTCCTGCGGCTGATAGGTTTAATCACACTTATCCGATGAATAAACCGCGTCTTAACTCCGCTTCTGTAGGGGGAGTTAAGAGCGGCTAAGTCATTCGGATAAGGTCGGCTAAACTTTTCATGGGGTAAAAACCCCACCTGAATCGTTCGTCTCTCTTATCTGAGAAGTTGATTGGCATAAACCAGCCGGATGCCGGCTGCTTCAATTTCCGGGATCATTTGCCGCACAGCCGTAACTGTATCAGGGCGGGCATGACCGATAACTGTTACGCTGCCATTTCTTTGAGCCATAGCAATTGCCTTGCGCAATTGTTTTTTTATTAGATCAACATCAGGGCTGTTATCTAAAAACAACTCGTTTTCGCCTGTCCTGATGCCCATTATCCGCGATACCTCAGTTGCCACTGATTTGCTGTTGGTGCGGCTATCAACAAAGAATAGATTATGGGCTTTGACAACACCGAGTACAGAGTTCATAACACGCCGGTCGGCAGTTGCCTTAGATCCCTGGTGATTGTTAACCCCTTTAAGTCCCGGTATAGCGGCAATCGCCTTGGTCACAATCTGTCTGATTTCTTGATCGCTCATCTCGACCCTAATGACAGTCGGCTCTACTTCTGCGGTAGCCGACAGCGGTTCGAGCGGCAGATGCAGCATAACAAGATGACCGGCGCTTATCGCCGCTGCCGCCGCTTCATGACTATAGGGGAGGTACGGCAATACAGCAAAAGTTAACGGTCGACCCATGGCGATATAGTCGGCAATAGGTTCCCGGGTAGTACCGAAATCATCAATAATAATTGCCATATCGCCTTGACGAACTGCAGACTTAGGCTTAACCGGCAGAGCTTCCTTTGTTTTGACGGCGTCTTTGGCAAGATAGATCCGGTCAGTGACCATCGTTAATGGCTGGCTGTTTAGCGTATCTTTAATGCCGACATCGATCCGCACGACCGTCGAACCGTTATAGTTGTCTGGCTCTGAGCCAATAACCTTGCCACCGGCTTGAGTAACAAG
>Ga0153996_1000458_pt1 | contig 18331 bp, 15 predicted proteins | sample TSNC080MetaG_FD_104728 | JGI IMG/M metagenome (GOLD analysis project Ga0153996, IMG submission 104728) | Attine ant fungus gardens microbial communities from North Carolina, USA - TSNC080 MetaG | ecosystem: Host-associated > Fungi > Mycelium > Unclassified | place: USA: North Carolina, Lumber...
AGAAGTTGATGATAATAACCGGAGGGTTGAAATATGTATGATCTTGTAATCATCGGATCCGGGCCTGCGGGCTTGGGAGCAGCGATTTATGCAGAGCGGGCGAAGCTGAATACCATTACGATTGAGAAGGATATGATGAGCGGAGGTCAGGTGCTGACCACGTATGAGGTGGATAATTATCCTGGCCTTCCCGGGATTAATGGTTTTGATCTGGCTACAAAGCTGCGGGAGCATGCGGAAGGCTTAGGGGCCCGTTTTGTGGAAGATGAGGTGAGGGCCATTGGCTTTGAAGGCAAAATAAAATATGTCAACTGTGCAAAAGAGACGTATGAGACGAAGACAATCCTGATTGCTACAGGAGCCGGTCACAGGCATCTGGGAGTTGAGGGAGAGGAACGTCTGATAGGCCGCGGTGTAGGGTATTGCGCCGTTTGTGACGGTGCTCTGTACCGGGGAAAGGATGTGGCCGTAGTAGGCGGCGGTGATGTGGCGATTGAGGATGCAATTTTCTTGTCACGGTTTTGTAATAAAATCTACCTAATCCACCGCCGTGACGAGTTCCGGGCGGCGAAGTCTCTGCAGGATCAACTGGAGAAGTGTAAAAACGTGGAAATCCTGTGGAATACGGTAGTGGAAGAAATCCAGGGCGAGCAGGTGGTGGAGAAGCTTGTTATTAAGGATCTGAAAGAGGAGCAGAATCGGGAACTGCCTGTGGAAGGTATCTTTGTGGCGGTAGGTGTTACGCCCAACAGTGAAACCTTTATTGGCACCGTGGACGATGAGAATGGCTTTTTGGTGGCCGGAGAGGATTGTGAAACCAGCGTTCCCGGGATTTTAGCAGCAGGGGATGTGCGGACCAAGGGGCTGCGCCAAATTATTACGGCAGTGTCCGATGGTGCGAACGCAGTTTCCTCCGCAGAGCGGTATCTCCGGGAGAATTTCCCGGGATAAATAGGAAGGTTTGCTAAGGATTTCCCGAGAAAATAGGCAATATTATACTTTTGCTGAAAAATAGTTGACAGCCCCCAATATGTTTGTTATAATTGCTTCATGATTGTAACAATTATGTAACAAAATCAAGCAAACAGTTGGGAGGTTTAAGACTGTGCAAAAGAATTTTGGGAATCGATTATTTGTAGGAGCTTTATGCGTTGGAATGGCAACGACCGTAGGTGCAACCAGTGTGCTGGCGTCTTCATATGATGAAATGGATATGGCAATTGCCGGAGTGGCAGCGGCTATTGAACAAGAGAATACCAATAACACCAATGCGAACACTTCCGGTCAGGACGTACTTGTACCGTTAGCGGCCGCCGCCGTTATCGAAAATGTTTCCGGGGTACCGGAGGTTACGCAGGAGCATGCAGCTGTTCAGGCGCTGGAAGCCAGACAGGCAGCAGCGCAGGATTCCGCGTACAAGGATGTCGCAATTTCGCAGGTTGCGAATTATGTGAATATCCGCCAGGAGCCGAATGCGGATGCAGAAATCCTGGGTAAGATTTATAACAATGCGGCAGCCGCCATTAAAGAGACCGTTACGATGGAAGATGGTGACTGGTATCTGATCGAGTCCGGCAGTGTTACCGGCTATATCAAAGCAGAATACTTTGTAACCGGTGAAGCGGCAGAGAAGATCGCTAAGGAAGTAGGCGACGTTAGAGCTAAGATCAATACGGAGACCCTTCGTCTTCGTGAGAATGCAGATCTGGCCAGCCCTACACTTTCTCTTCTTTCCGTAGGTGAGAAATATACGGTAGAAGAGCAGGGAGGCAACTTTACAAAGATCTCGATTGATGATGATCTGGAAGGCTATGTACATAATGACTATATTGACGTAGAGGTAACTCTGCCGAAGGCGATTTCTTTGGAAGAAGAACGTCAGCAGCGGGAAGAAGAGGAGCGCAAGCAGCGTGAAGCCGAGGAAGCGGCAGAGCGCCTGAGACAAGAACAGGCAGCGGCTGAGGCGGCTGAAGAGTCCTCCAGGGCGAAGTCTTCTTCTGCCAAGGCATCCTCTCAGACTTCTTCCGGTACCCGGGAAGGGACAACGGCAGCAAAGACCGGAGGAAGTACGCAGTCCGGTAATAACGAGGTGGCGCCAGATGAGATCGTGGCAGATGTGGATGAAAACACCACGGAAGCTGAGACCGAGGCCCCGTCTAATAATAACAGCTCTTCTCTGCGTGAAGCAATTGTATCCTATGCCGTATCCTTTGCAGGGAATCTGTCTTATGTATACGGTGGGACAAGCTTAACCAGCGGTGCAGATTGTTCCGGATTTATTCAGTCGATCTATAAGAAGTATGGTGTCAGTCTGCCCCGTACCTCTGGGGAGCAGGGTAGCTATGGCAGCAAGGTAAGTTCCAGTAACATGCGTGCGGGTGATATTATCTTTTACGGCGGCCATGTCGCAATCTATATCGGCGATGGCCAGGTGGTACATGCCTCCAGCCCTTCGACCGGAATTAAGATCTCGACATGGAATTACCGTACACCAAAGAGCATTCGAAATGTAATCGGAGATTAAAAATGAAACCCAGGATCGACATGATCCTGGGTTTTTTCGACAATATAAACAAATTCTCACTCGATCTTGACAATGATGTAACTTTTTGTTATGATAATTTCGATATTATTAATAAATATGTAATACGTTTAATACTGTCCCCAACGAAGGAAGAGTAATCATACGGAGGAACGTGGCTTGAAGAATACTAGGACAAAGATGGGAATAACCGGTGTATGTGCTTTGGTAGCAGCAACGATGATCTCAGGTTCTGTATTTGCGCAGACTTCTCAGACTGCCCCTGATGCAGCCGGAGTAGCAGTTGCAATGACAGGCGGGCAAGACGAAGAGAACAGGACCCTGGCTCCGGCCGGAGTAGCAGCGCCCTTTGCCACCGCAGCAATTGGTTCCGGTGCCCCGGCAGATGAGCACGCGGCGATTGTAGCATTCGAAGCAAGACAGGCTGCGTATGCGAAGGTCTTTGAGAATATTGCGGTTTCGCAGGTTGCGAATTATGTGAATATCCGACAGGAGCCGAATGCGGAAGCAGAGATTCTGGGTAAGATCTATAATGAGTGTGCCGCGACGATCCTGGAGACGGTGGAGCAGGCAGACGGAACCTGGTATAAGATTACGTCCGGTTCTGTTGAAGGATACATAAAGGCGGATTATTTCGTCACGGGCGAAGAAGCGGAGCAGTTGGCGAAGAATGTAGGCAAGGTAGAGGCCACGATTAAGACGGATACCCTGCGTCTGCGGGAGGAGCCTGCTTTAGACAGTGAGACGCTTTCTTTGCTGTCGGCGGACGAGACCTATACGATCACGAATCAGGTCGGTGATTTCCTTGAATTGTCGATTGATACGGATCTGACGGGTTATGTTTATAAGGATTATGTAAATATAGATGTGTCTTTTAACCGGGCCATTTCTCTGGAAGAAGAGAGGGCCGAGCAGGAGCGTCTGGAGCGCCTGGAGAGAGAGCGCCAGGAAGCAGAAGAGCAGATGCGGCGTGAACAAGAGGAGGCCAGCCGGGCGGCCGCCCAGTCCTCCACTAAGAAGTCTACGACAGCGGCAAACGGAGAGACGACGAAGAAGTCTACGACGGCGGCAAGAGAGTCGACGAAGAAATCTACGACGGCAGCCGAGCAGAAGGCTCCGTCAGACAGCGGGTCCGTATCTTCGAAGAGATATGCGATTGCCGCATATGCGGAATCCTTTGCGGGAGCAGTCCCCTATGTATATGGCGGTAACAGTCTGAGCACCGGAGTGGATTGTTCCGGATTTGTACAGCAGATATTTTCCCATTATGGTATTAGCCTGCCCAGAAGCTCTGACTCACAGGGAAGCTGTGGTACTTCGGTCAGTTCCAGTAATATGAAGCCGGGTGATATTGTATACTATAGCGGCCATGTTGCGATCTACATTGGAGACGGCTGCGTAGTACATGCATCTTCGCCATCGACCGGTGTTAAGATCTCCAGTTGGAATTACCGTACGCCGGTGAGCATTCGGAACGTAATCGACTAAATGAAAAAGTGAAGCCCCGGCCAGAAGTTGGCCGGGGTTTATTTTTTCATCTGTATCGGTCGGATTTCGCGGAACTCTTTAGAATTCCGGTTCAATCAGTCCGTAAGTGTCGCCTTTTCTCTTATATACTACGTTTACCTGATCGGTTTCTGCATTACGGAATACATAGAAGTTATGATTCAGCATTTCCATCTGCAGGCAGGCTTCTTCGGCATCCATGGGCTTTATTGCAAAGCGCTTGGTCCGTACGATTTTAATGGTGTCCTCGTCTTCCAGAGACTCATCCAGATATTCCTTGCTGAAGTCTCCGCCGGCCTGGTATTTGTCGGTTAATTTAGTTTTGTACTTTTTGAGCTGTCGTTCAATCGTCTCTTGCACCAGATCAATCGACGTATACATATTATTGCTGACCTGTTCTGCGCGGATGATATGACCTTTGACAGGAATCGTCACCTCAATTTTCTGTCGATCCTTTTCTACACTAAGCGTTACCTGAGCTTCGGTGTCTGCGTTAAAATACCGCTCCAGTTTACGCAGCTTGTCCTCCGCGGTTTTTTGAAGGCTGGGGGTCAGCTCAATATTTCTGCCTGTAATAATAAAACGCATATAATCATCTCCTTTACGTTTGATAAATGCCGGCAGACCATTTGTTTGAAGTTTCTTGACAACAAAAGTAGATTTCTTGAAAATTCAGTCTAATAATAGAATCATATGATCTGCTTAATACAATTGTATCATATAACAAAAATAATGCAAGGTAAAACCCTAAAAACATTTTTTTAAGAAATTATTAATAAATTGAAAAATAATGGGAAAATCGTCGAAAATGGGAATCCACAAGGAAAAAAACTGTGGATACTGTGGATAACTTAGTGCATAAGTCCATTTTTCAAGGAAATTGTGTGTTCCGGTTTGTGGATAATCTGGGAATAACTTCTTTGGATAAAGGAAATAGTTGAATTCGGCATCGGATGATGATACAATATAGATTGGTAAATTTTATAACATAGGAGTCAAGAAGCATGGGCCTAGCGCAAAAAATATTTGGAACACAAAGTGAAAAAGAGATTAAGCGGATTATACCTCTGGTAGATAGGATCGAAAGTCTGCGTCCAGAGATCATGGCATTGTCCGATGACGAATTGAAAACGAAGACGAAAGAGTTCAAGAAACGGCTGAGTGATGGCGAGACCCTGGACGACCTTTTGCCGGAAGCTTTCGCGGTGGTAAGAGATGCGGCCAGAAGAACTCTGCAGATGGAACATTACCGTGTGCAGCTGATTGGCGGCATTATTCTTCATCAAGGCCGGATTGCCGAGATGCGAACCGGTGAAGGTAAGACACTGGTATCTACTTTGCCGGCCTATTTGAATGCTCTGACCGGCCGCGGTGTTCATATCGTAACGGTAAACGATTATCTGGCCAAGCGTGACGCGGAATGGATGGGACAGGTTCATGAGTTCCTGGGCATAAGCGTGGGAGTGGTCCTGAACGCGATGGAACCTCCGGAGAGACAGGAGGCTTATAGGTGTGATATTACGTATGTGACCAACAATGAATTGGGATTTGATTATCTTCGTGATAACATGGTAATTTATAAGGAACAGCTGGTTCTGCGGGACATGGCCTATGCCATTGTGGATGAGGTGGATTCTGTGTTGATCGATGAGGCGCGGACCCCTTTGATTATTTCCGGACAAAGCGGCAAGTCTACGAAGCTCTACGAGGTGTGTGATTACCTTGCGCAGCGTTTGGAGCGAGGTGAGGAAACCGAACTGACGAAGATGGCTGCCATTATGAAGGAAGAAATGAAGGAGAGCGGCGACTTTGTCGTAAACGAAAAGGAGAAGCAGCTGCATCTGACTGCCCAGGGTGTACGGAAGGTCGAGGAGTATTTTAAGGTTGAGAACCTGGCTGACCCGGAGAACCTGGAAATTCAACATAATATTATTTTGGCTCTTCGTGCACATAATTTGATGTTCCGGGATAAGGATTACGTAGTAAAGGATGATGAGGTCCTGATCGTAGATGAGTTTACGGGCCGTATTATGCCCGGACGCCGTTACTCGGATGGTCTGCATCAGGCAATTGAGGCGAAGGAGCATGTGAAGGTAAAACGGGAGAGCAAGACATTGGCCACCATTACTTTCCAGAATTTCTTCAATAAATTTGAGAAGAAGGCCGGTATGACCGGTACGGCTATGACGGAGGAGAAGGAATTCCGGGATATCTACGGAATGGACGTTATCGAAATTCCCACGAATAGACCGATACAGCGTTCGGATCATCAGGATGCGGTTTATAAAACCAGGCGGGAGAAGCTGCATGCGATTGTAGAGGAAATTCTTATCTCTCATCAAAAAGGACAGCCGGTTCTGGTGGGTACGATCACCATTGAAGCATCCGAGGAACTGAGTGCGCTGCTGAAGAGACGAAATATCCGGCACAACGTGCTGAATGCTAAGTTCCATGAGATGGAGGCGGAGATCGTAGCGGATGCCGGTGTGCATGGTGCGGTAACGATTGCCACCAACATGGCCGGCCGTGGTACGGATATTAAGCTGGACGAGGCCAGTGTGGCGGCCGGAGGCTTGAAGATTATCGGTACGGAGCGCCATGAGTCCCGCCGTATTGATAACCAGCTGCGCGGACGTTCCGGACGTCAGGGCGATCCGGGTGAGTCCCGTTTCTTCATTTCCCTGGAAGACGATTTGATGCGTTTATTCGGCGGCGAGCGGATGCTGAATATGTTTAACACGCTCCGCGTTCCGGATAATGAGCAGATTGAACATAAAATGCTCTCCAATGCAATTGAAAAGGCGCAGAAGAAGATTGAGGGCAATAACTTTGGGATTCGTAAAAACCTGCTGGAATACGACCAGGTTATGAATGAGCAGAGAGAAATTATTTACAAAGAACGTCTCCGTGTGCTGAATGGCGAGAATATGCGCGACGTGATCATTAAGATGCTGACGGACACGGTAGAAAATATTGTGGACATGTGCATCTCGGATGACCAGCACGCGGCAGACTGGGATATGAATGACCTAAATCAGTCATTGCTTCCCGTACTTCCCATGCGGCCGGTGATTCTGACGGATGAACAGCAGAAGAGCTTCCGGAAGGGCGATTTGAAGCAGATGCTGAAGCAGGAAGCGGTAAAGATCTATGAAGCCAAGGAAGCGGAGTTCGTAGATCCGGAACAGATCCGTGAGATCGAGCGTGTGGTACTGCTGAAGGTGATTGACCGTCACTGGATGGATCATATTGATAACATGGATCAGCTTCGCCAGGGAATCGGCCTGCAGGCTTACGGACAGAGAGACCCGCTGGTAGAATATAAGATGGCCGGCTATGACATGTTTGACCAGATGACGGCTGCAATTCAGGAGGATACGGTTAAGCTGCTGCTGCATATCCGTCTGGAGCAGAAGGTCGAGCGTGAGCAGGTAGCCAAGGCAACCGGCACTAACCGGGATGAGAGTCTTCCGAAGGCACCGGTGCGCAGAGAAGAAAAGAAGGTATACCCCAATGATCCATGTCCTTGTGGATCCGGTAAAAAGTATAAACAATGCTGCGGCAGAAAGTAGGTGACATTAGTGGTTGAATTGGATCAGTTTAAAACCGTTCTTGCCTCTAAGGAGCAGCCATTAATCGAAGTGAGGGATTCACTTTGACCTGGCTGGCAAAGAAAATCGCATAGTCGAGTTAGAGAAAACAATGGAAGAGCCTTCCTTCTGGGAGGATGCGGACAAAGCGGCCCGCATCATGCAGGAGTTGAAGGGCTTAAAGGATACGGTAGAACAATGTAATCATCTTACTGCCCAGTATGAGGATATTCAGACCCTGATCGAGATGGCGTATGAAGAGAATGATGAATCGCTGGTAGAAGAGATCCGTATTTTATTGGAAGGCTTTTCGGAGGAATTGGACACGATCCGTGTCAGCACCCTGCTGTCAGGCGAATATGACCGCGACAACGCGATTCTTAGTCTGCATGCGGGTGCCGGTGGAACGGAGTCCTGTGACTGGGCCGGCATGCTGTACCGCATGTATACCCGCTGGGCGGAGAAGAAAGGCTTCACGGTAGAAGTCCTGGATTACCTGGACGGGGAAGAGGCCGGTGTCAAATCCGTAACCATACAGATTAATGGAATTAATGCATTTGGATATCTGAAGTCGGAAAGAGGCGTACACCGGCTGGTGCGCATCTCTCCGTTTAATGCGGCCGGAAAGCGGCAGACTTCTTTTGTATCTTGTGATGTCATGCCGGATATTGAAGACGACATTGACATCGAAATCCGGGAAGAGGATATCCGGATTGATACCTACCGCTCCAGTGGCGCGGGAGGACAGCACATCAATAAGACGTCTTCGGCAATCCGGATTACCCACTATCCTTCCGGAATTGTGGTACAATGCCAAAATGAGCGTTCCCAGTTCCAGAATAAGGACAAGGCCATGCAGATGCTGAAGGCTAAGCTGTATCTGCTGCATCAGCAGGAGCAGGCGGAGAAGGCTTCCGGTATCCGCGGCGAAGTATCCGAAATTGGATGGGGCAATCAGATCCGCTCCTATGTGCTGCAGCCCTATACAATGGTGAAGGATCATCGGACCAGTGTGGAGACCGGTAATGTGGATCGTGTGTTAGACGGGAATATTGACCTGTTTATCAATGGCTATCTGAAATGGTACAGTTTGGCACGCTAAACTGATAAAAAGTATTGCAAAGAAGTGAAAATTATGCTAAATTGGACATTATTCTGACCTTTAGAGAAAGGATGAACCAACATGACTCAAATTGCAATCATGGGTTTTGGCACCATTGGGTCCGGTGTCTACGACGTGGTAAATACGAACCGGGACGTAATCAAGCGGAGCCTGGGGCACGAATTAAACGTAAAATATGTATTGGATCTGCGCGAATTTCCGGGACAGCCGGTGGAGAAAGTACTGGTTCACGATGTAGAAGTCATTCTGAGCGATCCGGAAGTGAAGATCGTAGTCGAGACCATGGGCGGTGTGGAACCGGCCTTTACTTTTGTTAAAAGGGCGCTGGAAGCAGGCAAGAGTGTTGCCACCTCTAATAAAGAGCTGGTAGCCAAAAAAGGAGCCGAGCTGCTTGCGTTGGCGAAGAGCCGCTCTTTGAATTTCCTGTTTGAGGCCAGCGTAGGCGGCGGAATTCCCATTATCCGTCCGCTGATTCAGTCCTTAAGCGCCGATGACATCGAAGAGGTGACAGGAATCCTGAATGGAACCACGAACTATATCCTGACGAAAATGAACCGGGAAGGCGCGTCTTTTGAGGAAGCCCTGAAGGAGGCACAGGATAACGGCTTTGCGGAGAGAAATCCGGAGGCCGACGTGGGCGGTTATGATGCCGGCCGTAAGATTGCAATTCTATCCTCACTGGTACTGGGTAAAACGGTGGACTTTGAGGATATTTATACAGAAGGAATCACGAAAATCACCGCAACCGATTTTCTCTATGCTAAGAAGTTGGGATGGAGTATTAAGCTTTTAGCAACCAGTAAGAGAGTAGAGGGAAATGTTTATGCGATGGTTGCGCCTCATCTGGTGAAGCCGGGACATCCTTTATTTGCGGTAGACGATGTATTTAATGGAATTATGGTGCACGGCAATATGGTGGATGACGTTATGTTCTATGGACGGGGAGCCGGTTCCCATGCCACCGCCAGCGCGGTTGTGGCGGATGTGGTAGAGGCAGCCGCCAGAGACGGTGAAACCGTATATGCAGGCTGGACGTCTGAACCCCAGGAGATTGCAGAGCTTTCAGGTTCTGTGAAGCAGTTTTTTGTACGTGTAAAAGGCGGCACAGAGCGTAAGGCGGCCTTGAAATCCGTATTTGGTGAGGTTGCTTTTGTAGAAGCAGAAGGTATCACCGGTGAGATCGGATTTGTGACGGCTCCGATGAGCGAAGCGGATTTTCAGAGGGCGGCGGAGAACATCGAAGACTTTATCAGCCGGATTCGCGTAAATTAGAACACAGGAGACCGTAAATAGATGAAATATATAATTATCCTCGGGGATGGCATGGCCGACGAACCGATAGGCGAGTTAAATGGACTTACTCCGCTGGAGCATGCGAAGACCCCGCAGATGGATCTTATGGCAAAGCAGTCGGAGATCGGTCTGATCCATACCATACCGGAAGGAATGAAGCCGGGAAGTGATACGGCCAATTTATCCGTTCTTGGTTACAACCCAAGAGAATACTATACAGGACGTTCTCCATTGGAAGCACTGAGCATTGGGGTACCGATGAAGGCGGATGATATTGCGCTTCGTACGAATCTGGTGACCATATCGGATGAGGATGTGGCTTTTGGAGATAAGAAAATTCTGGATCACAGTTCCGGTGAAATTTCCACCGAAGATGCAGCCGTACTGCTGAAGGCAGTGCAGAAGGAGCTTCAGACCGGGACGCATCAGTTCTATGTGGGTACCAGTTATCGCCACCTGCTGATTTGGGCGAAGGGCGAGGTTGTTGATCTGGTGCAGCCCCACGACGTACTGGGACAGACAATCGGGCAGCATATGCCGGAGGATCCCATTTTGCGTGACATGATGGTGCGCAGCTATGAAATTCTGAAGGACCATCCCATTAACAAGGCCAGAAAAGCAGTGGGACTGAACCCCGCTAATTGCTGTTGGTTCTGGGGCGCAGGAACGAAGCCGGCGGTATCTTCCTTCGAAGAGAAAACGGGAAAAAAAGGCGCGATGATCTCTGCTGTGGATCTCTTAAAGGGAATTGCGGTAGGTGCCGGGATGAAGAATATCCATGTAGAAGGCGCGGACGGTACCCTGCATACGAATTATGAAGGGAAAGCCCAGGCAGCAGTGGATGTACTGGTGAAGGATGATTATGATTTTGTATATGTACATGTAGAGGCTCCGGATGAGATGGGGCATCAGGGAAGTGTTACCCGCAAGGTACAGGCGATTGAATACCTGGATAGCCGCGTGATAAAACCGGTAAAGGCAGGACTGGATGCTGCCGGTGTGGAGTATCGTATGATGATTCTGCCGGACCATCCGACGCCGATCCGGGTGCGCACGCACACGCCGGATCCCGTTCCTTATCTCCTGTATGACAGTACGGCTTTACAGGATTACACCTGGAATTATAACGAAAAGGAAGCAAAACAAAGCGGAAACGTCATTGCCAAGGGACATCAGGGGATGGATTATCTGCTGGGGAGGGAAACATGTTAATTGTGAAGAAATTCGGAGGAAGTTCTGTCGCCGATAAGGAGCGGATCTTCCATGTGGCGGCCCGCTGTATTGAAGATTACAAGGCCGGACACGATGTCATCGTTGTATTGAGTGCCATGGGTAAGACGACGGACGGACTACTGGCCCAGGCGGCGGACATTAATCCGAATGCCAGCAAAAGAGAATTAGATATGCTACTGGCCACCGGTGAGCAGATTTGCGTATCCCTGATGGCAATGGCGATGAGTTCCCTGGGAGTTCCTGCAATTTCCCTGAATGCTTTCCAGGTGCAGATGCATACCACATCTGCCTACGGGAATTCACGTCTGCTGCGGATTGACTCGGAGCGGATCCGCCATGAACTGGAGAGTCACAAGATCGTAATCGTGACAGGTTTCCAGGGTGTGAACAAACGAGAAGATTATACTACCCTTGGCCGGGGCGGTTCTGATACGACGGCTGTGGCGCTTGCTGCCGCCCTGCATGCGGATGCTTGTGAGATTTATACGGATGTAGAGGGTGTATATACGGCGGATCCCAGGGTTGTGCCGGATGCGAAGAAACTGTCGGAGATCACCTACGATGAAATGCTGGAATTTTCCTCTTTGGGCGCAAAGGTTCTGCATAACCGCTCGGTGGAGATGGCAAAGAGATATGGCGTACAGCTGGTGGTACGTTCCAGCCTGAGCCGCGAAGAAGGAACGATCGTAAAGGAGAATGCACAAATGGAAGGTATGTTAGTAAGCGGCGTAGCTGCAGATAAAAACACGGCGAGAATTTCCGTCATCGGCGTTCGGAATGAACCGGGAATTGCCTTTAAGATTTTCCGCTGCCTGTCAAATAAGAATATCAGTGTCGATATTATTCTGCAGTCCATCGGTCGTGAAGGCACGAAGGATATTTCCTTTACAGTGGCCAGAACCGATCTGAAGGAAGCGCTGGCGGCGCTGGAAGCTGGCCGGGATAGCTTTACGGCCCAGGAAATTACCCACGAAGAGAATGTCGCAAAGGTTTCCATCGTTGGCGCCGGCATGGAATCCAATTCTGGTATTGCCGCTAAGATGTTTGAGGCTCTGTATAATGCCAATATCAATATTAAGATGATCGGAACGGCAGAAATCCGTATTACGGTTCTGATTGACGAGGCCGATGTGGTACGGGCGATGCGTGCCGTACACGATGCATTCGACCTGAGCGAATAGTGTATATGACGAAGCAATCCCTGACTGTAGAACAAACCCTTTACCGTCTGGGAATAGCGGCTGCGACCTTGGCGGCCGCTATTGTTGTCTTGCTGGAGATATTCCCAGGTTTGTGCTCGATTTTGGCGTGGCCCTGTCCGATCTTATCCTATACCGGCCTATACTGCCCCGGCTGCGGCGGAAGCAGAGCAATCACAGCACTTTTTCACGGACATGTCTTAGAAAGTTTGTATTATCATCCCTTTGTATTGTATGGGTTGGCGTTTTATGGATTCTTTATGGCTAGTCATACCCTGAGCATTCTGACAAAAGGACGGGTAGAAGGGCTGCGCTACCGTGGCTGGTATGCTGCGGTGGGCATGATTCTAGTCATCGGGAACTGCATTATTAAAAACATCATGAGGTAAAGTGTTGTAAGAAAAGCGCTTTCAACCTTGCGTTTATAAATCAAATGAACATGCAAGCATGTTTGCTTGATTCATTAGGAGGCAAAATATGGATATTATTAAAGTGTTGGCGCAGGAACTGAATATTAAGGCCTCCCAGGCAGAAGCTGCCGTAGGATTGATTGATGAAGGCAATACCATTCCCTTTATTGCAAGGTACCGGAAGGAGGTTACCGGTTCCTTGGATGACGAAGTGCTGCGGAACCTGGATGAACGTCTCCGCTACCTTCGGAATCTGGAAGAGAAGAAGGAACAGGTGCTTGCCACGATTGAAGAGCAGGGCGCACTGACTAAGGAACTGAAGGCTGAAATTCTGGCGGCTGCCACTCTGGTGGCAGTAGAGGATCTGTATCGGCCCTACCGCCCAAAGCGCAGAACCCGTGCCACAGTAGCCAAGGAAAGGGGACTGGCGCCTCTGGCGGATTTGATCTGGCAGCAGCAGGTGACAGAACCTTTGGAACAGGCCGCCATGTCCTACGTGGATCCGGAGAAGGAAGTGTCTGCGCCGGAGGAAGCAATTGCCGGAGCCTGCGATATATTAGCGGAGAGAATTTCAGACGAGGCGGTATTCCGTACCTACATTCGGGATGCCGTTATGAAGCTGGGAGTCCTGAAGGCAGAAGCCAAGAATCCGGGGGCACAGTCTGTCTATGAGACCTACTACAGCTATGAGGAGCCGGTACGGAAGGCGGCTGGTCACCGGATTCTGGCATTGAACCGGGGCGAGGCCGAGAAATTTCTGACGGTTAAAATTGAAGCGCCGGTAGAGCAGATCCGGCGTTATCTGGAGAAAAAAGTCATCTTGCAGGACAACCCGTACACCACGCCGGTGCTAAGGACAACGATTGTAGACAGTTACAGCCGCTTGATCGAACCTTCTATTGAGCGGGATGTCCGTGGTGAGCTAACGGAAATGGCGGAAAGTGGTGCGATTAAAGTTTTTGGCAAGAACCTGGAGCAGCTTTTGATGCAGCCTCCGATTGTGGGACAGGTAGTACTGGGATGGGATCCTGCTTTTCGTACCGGTTGTAAGCTGGCAGTGGTAGATCGTACCGGAAAGGTGCTGGATACGACCGTGATTTATCCGACTGCCCCTCAGAATAAGGTGGCGGAATCCAAAACGGTGGTCAAAAAACTCATTGATAAATACGGCGTTACACTCATTTCTGTGGGAAATGGAACAGCTTCCCGTGAGTCCGAGCAGATCATCGTAGAGCTTTTGAAGGAAATCAAGGCGAAGGTGCAGTATATCATTGTGAATGAAGCCGGAGCATCTGTTTACTCGGCCAGTAAGCTGGCCACAGAAGAGTTTCCGAACTTTGACGTGGGACAGAGAAGCGCTGCTTCGATTGCCAGGAGACTGCAGGATCCGCTGGCAGAGCTGGTGAAGATTGACCCTAAGAGCATTGGCGTAGGCCAATACCAGCATGATATGAACCAGAAGAAGCTGGGAGAAGCCCTCCAGGGCGTGGTAGAGGATTCGGTAAATAAGGTGGGTGTGGATTTGAATACGGCCTCTGCCTCACTGTTAGAGTATATCTCCGGTATCAGTAAAGCCATCGCCAAAAATATCGTTCTCTACAGGGAAGAAAATGGTGCGTTCGGAGATCGGAAGGAGCTGCTGAAGGTGGCCAAGCTTGGCCCAAAGGCATATGAGCAGTGTGCCGGCTTTCTGCGGGTACGGGAGGGCAGTAATCCGCTAGACATGACGGCGGTTCACCCGGAGAGCTACAAGGCTACCGGGGTCTTACTGAAATCCCTGGGATACAAGCCGGAGGATATTCGAAAGGGAGGCCTGAAGGATATCGGCAAAAAGATTTCGGATCGAAAAAAACTCGCGGAAGAGCTCTCCCTGGGAGAAATCACCCTGGGGGATATTTTGAAGGAGCTGGAAAAGCCGGGACGGGATCCCCGTGATGAGATGCCGAAGCCGATTTTGCGGACAGACGTAATGGAAATGTCTGACTTGACGCCGGGCATGATCCTGAAAGGCACGGTGCGGAATGTCATTGATTTTGGTGTCTTTGTGGATATCGGTGTCCACCAGGATGGCCTGGTACACATTTCCCAGATTTGCGACCGGTTTATTAAACATCCACTGGAAGCTGTCAGCGTAGGGGATATTGTAGAAGTAAAAGTAATCAGTGTCGATTCGGCGAAGAAACGGATTGCGTTAACCATGAAGCTATAGGAGAAGGAACCGCGCGTGAGGCGCGGTTTTTTCGTGGAAAAAAACACAAAAACCTAAAAAATTTTGTTGCAACCTAACATTTTTTTTGGTATAGTGAAAATAGAAATAGAATCTAAACATATATTTTTTAAATAAAAGTACCCGTAAAGGAAAGATAAAGAAAGGAGGAGGCATGATGACTCGAATTTTGGCAACAGACGGTATAGAAAAGAAAGCTGTAAAGAAGTTAGAGGATTTGGGCTTTGAAGTCGTACAAGAGTTTTGTGAGCAGGATGTACTGGCGGAAAAAGTCAAGGGATTTGATGTGCTGGTGGTACGTTCCGCTACCAAGGTACGTTGTCCCATCTTGGATGCAGCAGCGGAGGGCGGAAGGCTGAAGCTCGTGATCCGCGGCGGTGTAGGTATGGACAACATTGATGTGGAGCATGCCAGAGCCAAAGGAATTACCGTAGCAAACACACCGAATGCCAGCAGTGCTTCTGTGGCGGAGCTGGCGATTGCCCATATTTTTTCTCTGGCCCGCCATCTGCCGCTGGCAACAGTGTCCATGCAGGAAGGCCGTTGGGAGAAGAAGGCCTGTAAAGGAATTGAGATTGCCGGTAAGACTCTGGGTCTGATTGGCATGGGACGGATCGGAAGGGAGACAGCCATACGGGCTTCGGCATTGGGAATGCGTGTCTTATACACGAACCGCAGCGGCCATCAGCCGGAGAATGATCCCTATGTATGGGTAAACTTAGAGGAACTGCTGGCCCGGTCGGATTTTATCTCGCTGCACCTGCCGGCAAAGAAGGACGCAGAACCGCTCATTAATCGTTCGCTTATCGAGAAGATGAAGGATGGCGCCTATTTGGTGAACACCTCCAGAGGGATCCTGATCGACGAAGACGATCTTCTGGATGCGCTGGACTCCGGTAAACTGGCAGGAGCTGCTCTGGATGTATATCAGGAGGAACCTACGAAGAATGAGCGTCTTTATAGGCATCCGCAAGTTTCCCTGACGCCTCATGTGGGAGCTTCTACGAAGGAAGCGCAGATGCGTGTGGGTGCGGAAACAGTAGCCCATATATTGAAGCAGTTTCCCCCGGAGGAAAATTACAGAGGAGTCAGTTGAAAAAGCCACAGAGTAAGGATATAATATCCCATCTTTGACAGCTCAAATGCGTAGAATGCCAGTTATATCAGCCTTCTGCGCATTTTACATGATGGCGAAATGTAGCTATGTTTACAGTGAGGTTAGGCTGTCAAACTTCCGGGTTCGACAGGCATTTAAACAATAAAAAATGGTAGACTAACGACGTAAAGAAAGTAAAAGATGATAAGAGCGTTGAGATGAAGACAACAAAGGGCAGTGAGCCATTTAATTTTACATTAGAAGACGATGGACTGCATTTGAAATTGAATGAGCAGACAATGGTATTTGAGAAGAAGTAATTCAAGGGGTGGGGTTTTGATTTAAGGCTCCTGCCAGGTGTTTTAAAGGCGCAAGTTTTGATATTAATTCCGAATTGTATCATTCGTTTTGGAAATTACGCGGTCTTTTGAAGCATTACAGAGTTTATTTTATAATTTATTGTTTTAGAGTCAAAGCAAATAAAAACAGACAATATGTCGAATTGTGTAGAATTAAGAAGAAAAAAGCCATATTAATAAAAAAGTAAGGAAGATTTAACAATAAAAAGCTTTACTGTCCGCGCAGTTTAATATAATATAAATATATATAAAAGGTAAAAATTGTATAGCAGACAAGGTTGTTTGACACGTTTTACAAATTCATATTCTTTGATTTTTTGAGCTCAAAATCTTATGAATAAAATGTTACTAAAAGATGCTATTAGTATTTATATTAAACGAAAGGAGTGTTATATAAAAAAACTAATTATATGTAATATGTCTGGTTTATTACTAATTAGTTCTGTTACATATGTATCTGCTGCAGAGGAGGAGGTAAAAGGAGAAAATTTAATAACTATACAAGAAGAACTTATTAGTATTAATTCAAAATTACAAACTATAAAAACTGAATATGACGAAGCTATACAAAATAATGATACTTTTAAGCAAACTCAATTAATACTTACTGCTAATAAACTGCTGGATAAACAGTTAATCGAATTTAAGAAATTAGAAAATAGTGATGGAGATTACTATAACTATTTGACCAGGGCTAATAGTGAAGGAGATTACTATAACTATTTGACCAGGGCTAATAGTGATGGGGAGTACTATGACTATTTTACCAAGTCTTTTTGGATAACTCGAAATGGTGTTAAATCTCTTAGTATATACCCTATAAATCTAGCATGGGGGCCAGCTGGAATAAATAAGGCATGGGCTGCTTTAAAAAGATTTCATAGTTTGAATAAAGAGTGGTATAATGAAGATTCATTATACAAGCAATTTATGTGCCATGTAAACTTTGCAGGAAGCATGAAAACACCATGGAATATCGAACCTTCAAAAACTTCTATAAATCCTATTACATGTAATTAAATTTATTTATGCCATCTAGTAAAATTATAATTTATACTAATATAAATTTATTAGGTGGCATTTTAGTTATAAAATTTTCCTTTATTAAATTAAGATATACCTAAATACACAATTATAAGAGAGGTGAGGATAATTTGAAAAAAAAGTACTAATTACATTTCTTATTGCAATTGCTGTGTCAATATTTTATGTTTATAAAAATACAGATAGTATAAGAAATCAAACAATACAATCTAATTCAAATTATGTAGATGACATTAAGAAAAATAATATAAATGATTATAATGATAACATAAAAGACTTTATTAAGGTAGATGTTAAAACTATAGAGGACAAAATAAAAAATAATGAATCATTTTTATTATATACCGGAAGAGGTACTTGTCCATGGTGTATAAAATTAGCCCCTATTCTTAATTAAATATCATCAGAAAACGATATTTTAGTTTACTATTTGGATAGCGAAAATACCGAGACGGATTTTGAATTAAAAAATTTTAGAGAATTATTTAAAATTAAATATGTACCATCAATAGATTATTTTAATAATAATAATCATAGTAATGTTGGTTTTGATATTACAGATGAATATTTCGACATGCCAACATTATATGAAGCCATTAAAAAAGTAAAGGATACTATATAACAATTTACAATTATTATATCAAGTAGTGATAGTATAAAAAGCTTAGTAGTATAGCTTCTTCCATCACTATTTGTGCCGCAAGCATCA
>Ga0153996_1000459_pt1 | contig 18325 bp, 17 predicted proteins | sample TSNC080MetaG_FD_104728 | JGI IMG/M metagenome (GOLD analysis project Ga0153996, IMG submission 104728) | Attine ant fungus gardens microbial communities from North Carolina, USA - TSNC080 MetaG | ecosystem: Host-associated > Fungi > Mycelium > Unclassified | place: USA: North Carolina, Lumber...
CGGTGGGGCGGTTAAGCTGGCAAAATGTTCGGACAATTTTTACAACGGCAGGCAGTATTTGGCGTTCAGTTACTATCATTAAAGCATTTAGGCCGAACGTTGTTATTGGTACCGGTGGTTATGTGTGTGGTCCGGTGCTGCTTGCTGCCAGTCTGCTGAAAATTCCGACCATGATTCAGGAACAAAATGTTATACCGGGGATAACGAATAAAATATTATCCAGGTTTGTAGACAAAGTTGCTTTAGGTTACAGCGAAGCTAGGCCATATTTTAAAAAGTACAAGCCTGACCAGATTGTCTTTACCGGCAATCCTATCAGGCCTGAAGTTATGACAGCTGACAGGGCAGAAGCTCAATCAGCACTGGGCCTTGATCCAAATAAGCTTACTTTATTGGTTGCTGGGGGCAGTCGTGGTGCCCGCAGCATAAACCAAGCTATGTTTGATGTGTACAAACATTTTCATCGCAGTGAGGGTATTCAAATATTGCATGTAACAGGGCAAAGCGAGTATAATAGCATAGTTGGCAATATCAAACAATCTGGTATAGACCTTGCAAATAATGGTAATATTATGGTAAAACCCTATTTGTATAATATGCCGTATGCTTTGGCGGCCGCTGATTTGGCAATATTCCGGGCTGGGGCTGTGGGATTGGCCGAGTTGACAGCCCGGGGCATTCCCGCCATACTAGTGCCGTATCCCTACGCTGCTGAAAATCACCAGGAGTTTAATGCTAAGGCGCTTGAGCGATATGGTGCAGCCAAAGTAATTGCGGATAAGGAATTAACAGGGTCAAAGTTAACAGCTGCACTTAAACAATTATTGGAAGATCAGGCCATGCTTTTAGGTATGGCTAATAAGAGCAGAGAGTTGGGCCGGCCAGAGGCCGCAGCGGTAATTGCCCGGTTGGCGATTAAGCTTAGTATAGCTGCACAGTAAATAAATAAAAGGTAACACCGGATGTAGCCGGCGCATACAATGTGGTATGCCAGAGTAGCAGCCGGATATTTTTGAAGCAGCTCTTTCTGACGATGCGCTACATCTAAAGACGGGTGCGCAAGAAAGGGGAGAAATATCGTTGTTAAATGATGTAAAAATAATTCACTTTATCGGTATCGGTGGCTCAGGTATGAGTGCCATCGCCAAAGTAATGCTTGACATGGGGTATGTTGTTTCAGGCTCTGATGCCCAGAAATCGGCAGTTACTCTTAAGCTTGAGCAGGCAGGTGCGGTGGTCTGTATCGGTCACAGTTATGAAAATATTAATGATGCACAGGCTGTTGTTGTTTCTACTGCTATCTCTGACACCAATCCGGAGGTTAAAGCCGCGCGTGATAAGAAGATCGCCGTATATCACCGGGCCGATGTGCTGGCATTTCTTATGGGTAAACAACAGGGAATTGCTGTAGCCGGCGCTCATGGCAAGACCACAACGACCTCAATTATTGCCCTGATGCTGGAGACTGCAGGTATTGACCCGACAATAATCATTGGTGGTGAATTAGAGTCAATAGGTGGCAGTTCTAAACTTGGTCATGGTGCTTATTTAGTAGCCGAAGCCGATGAAAGCGATGGCTCGCTGCTGAAGCTTTCACCGCATATTGCTGTCGTGACGAATATTGAAAATGACCATATGGATTACTACAAGACAATGGATAATATATTGCGGACTTTTAACGAATTTCTGCAAAAGCTTAAGCCGGTTGACGGGTTGGCTGTCTTATGCTTCGACAACAGCTATGTCAGGGATCTGGCGTCTGCAATTAACAGGCGCTTTGTATCTTATGCGCTTGAGCACGAGGCTGACTATACGGCACGTAATATAAAATCCGACGGTCCGATGACAAGCTTTGACGTGTACTATCATGGCGCGCTTTTAGGGATGATCCGAATATGTGTTCCAGGTAAGCATAATGTGGCCAATGCGTTGGCTGCAGTAGCTGTAGGGGTTGAAACCGGCTTAAGCTTCCAGCAAATTAGTAAAGGAGTTAGTCTGTTTCAGGGGGCGAAACGCCGCTTTCAGTCTAAAGGGCGGGTAAAGGGTGTTTGGGTAGTTGATGATTATGCCCATCATCCAACTGAAATTACGACAACGCTCTTGGGCGCGCGTCAAACAGAGCCCAAGCGATTAATCTGTGTATTTCAGCCGCATCGGTATACACGCACTCAGTTTCTGTGCCAGCAGTTCGGCAGTGCCTTTACACCGGCAGATATCTTGATTCTAACCGATATTTATTCGGCCGGAGAGCAGCCTATTCCCGGTATTAACGGCGAGAAGCTCAAGGCGGAAGTCGAAAGTCAGACAGATCAACGCGTCATTTATATACCGGATAAAGATAAAATTGCCCGGTATTTGGCTGAGATTGTCGAGCCCGGCGATTTAGTCATGACGATGGGAGCCGGTAATATTTATCAGGCCGGCGAGGAGTTAGTAGAAAGGCTGATGCAGCACCAATAATGTGTAGAGATTATTAGAAGAAAAGATTGAAGTTTTATAAGGGTGATTGTACTTGTCTGGAGGGGTGGGCGATGGAGAAATTTATCGTCAGTGGAGAAGTACAACTATGTGGCAACGTCCGGGTAGGCGGGGCTAAAAACGCTACTTTGCCGATTATGGCGGCAACGCTTTTGTGTTCCGGTGTCAGCATTCTTCATGATGTTCCGTATTTGCGTGACATCCAGGCTATGCAGGATATATTGACACTGCTTGGAGCTAAAATTTCAAGGCAGGGCCGTACAATGCTGATTGATACGACAAATGTCAGCAAAGCCGAAATCCCTGAGCCGTTAATGCGCGAAATGCGGGCTTCAGTATTTTTGATGGGGCCGCTATTGGGGAGATTTCGAAAAGTCAGAGTGTCGTATCCTGGCGGCTGCGCGATTGGTCCAAGACCAATAAACTTACATATTAAAGCTTTAGAAAAAATCGGAGCAAAAGTAGATGAAAGTTTTGGTTATATTGTAGCGGAAGCGGCTGAATTAACAGGCGGGGAAATCAATTTTGATTTCCCTAGTGTTGGTGCTACCGAAAATGCAATGATGGCTGCCGTACTGGCTAAAGGGACGACGATGATTCGCAATGCGGCGCGGGAGCCTGAAATAGCCGATTTAGAGCTTTTTTTAAATAAGATGGGTGCAAAAATCTGCGGAGCCGGTACCGATACGATCAGAATTGATGGCGTACAACTGCTTGTGCCTGCTGAACATAATGTTATGAGCGACAGAATTGAGGCCGGTACTTTTTTAATAGCCGGCGCTATGACTTATGGCGATATTGTCGTTGAAAATATTGTTCCGGAATATCTGTTCTCAGTGACAGATAAACTTCAGGAAATTGGGGCGCAGATCACCACCGGGCGTGACTATATCCGGATCAAGGCTAGTGAATTTAGGGGTGTTGATATTAAAACACTGCCTTATCCGGGATTTCCAACAGATTTGCAGGCGCCGATGCTTTCACTTGTTGCTATTGCCAAGGGTACCAGTATTATTACTGAGACTATTTTTGAAAACCGCTTTAAACATGTTGATGAATTGACTCGCATGGGGGCTAAAATCAAAGTGGAAAGCCGAACAGCCATTATCCGCGGTGTTTCAAAATTAACTGGCGCCATTGTATCAGCGCCTGATTTAAGAGCCGGCAGTGCCCTGGTAATAGCGGCTTTAGCCGCTGAGGGGACGTCAGAGATTGAACAGGTGTATCACATTGACCGCGGGTATGAAGCGATTGAAAAAAAACTACAGACACTAGGAGCTCAAATTAGGCGGGTATAGGGTAACTCAAGGGGGATTCAATTTGATGAAAAATAAAAAGATTGCAGTTGTTATGGGGGGGCCGTCTGCTGAGCGGGAAGTCTCATTAAATACAGGGCAGGCTATTTTGGCGGCACTACAGGAAAAAGGTTATAATGCCATCGGTATTGACTTGGTCCCCCAGAATTTTGTTGAACAACTGAAGCAGGAAAAAATTGATGTAGTCTTTAATGCTCTCCATGGTCTGTATGGCGAAGACGGACTGATGCAAGGCACTCTTGAGATGTTAGGTATTTTGTATACCGGGTCAGGTGTGCTGTCCAGTGCTATTTCGATGGATAAAATTATAAGCAAGCATTTGTTTACGGCAGCAGGAATATCTACACCACAGTGGCGAATCTATAACAAGCAGGATGCCGGGCGGGATTTAGCCGCTGAGATTCAGCAAGAGTTTGGCGTACCGGTGGTGATTAAGGCTTCAAATCAGGGTTCAACTATCGGTGTTGTTATTGTTGAGCAATCGGCTGACATTGCAATTGCCGTAACGGAAGTATTTAAGTATAGTAATTATATTATTGTAGAACAATTTATTGCCGGTAAAGAGTTGACTGTTGCTATACTGGGAACAGAGCAGCCCGAAGCACTGCCTGTCATTGAGATCATACCTAAATCAGGCCGGTATGATTATCGCTCAAAGTACACACAGGGAGCGACTGAATATATTGTACCGGCCAGACTGGATGCTGCACTAACTGTCGAAGTTCAGCAACTGGCGCTTGCCGCCTACCGGCTGTTAAACTGCCGGGGAATTGGCCGGGTTGATGTCATGCTTGATAACAGCAATATACCTTATGTACTGGAAGTTAATACTATCCCGGGTATGACATCTACTAGCCTGGTACCCCAAGCTGCTGCTGCTGTTGGCCTGAGTTTCGCTAATTTATGTGAGAAAATTCTTTTGATGGCAGCCGAATAGAAGGTGTTTTGGGCAGTGTCGGCAGATGCTGTCCAATTTTTTATTTGCTAAACGGGCAATCCGTTGTATAATTACTGCAGAACATGCCATAGGAGTGATACGATAGCATGCAGACGGCAGAACGCTTACAGATAGCCAGACAGCGACGGAAATCTACCTTAATGGCTTTGCTGGCGGCTTTAGTTACGTTGATAGCCCTCTTTTTGTTTATTAACTCTCCGTATTTTACTGTCGGCACAGTACTAATCGAAGGAAATAAATATGTAGAAGTTAAAGAAGTTTTACGTATTGCAGGTATTCCTGAAAAGGTCAATATATTTAGGCTTAAGCCTGCCAATATAAAAGACAGGCTGCTGAATGATTTGCGAGTGGCGGAAGTGACAGTTGAGAGAAGGTTTCCGGCAACAATTGCTGTGTTGATTGAGGAGCGTAAACCGCTTGCCTTTGTCGCCAGCCAGCATGGTTTTGTCGAAATTGACCGGCAAGGCATGGTGCTTGTTGCCTTAAGGAATTTAAAGGAGGTAAAAGTTCCTGTTATCACGGGAGTTCGCCTAGGGAACGTATATGTTGGCGATCAAGTCAATAACCCTGTCCTTGCCAGTGCTTTAACTTATCTTGCAGCTCTGGACGAAGCTTCTTTAAACTCGCTATCTGAGGTCAATATTGAATCGCCCGATGAAATTGTCGCTTACACTGTCGACTCTATGTACATCCGGGTGGGTGATAATCGACGACTTACTGAAAAAGCAAAACTGACAGATGAAATTTTGCAAGAAATTTCATCTAAAAAACTGAATGTTGAATATGTAGACCTTAACTATAAGTCACCGATTATTAAAATACGCACAGATTAGGGAGCATTTGAAAGGAGGCGATATTTTGCTGCCTATTAAGCAAGGAAAGTTTGCTATTGCCCTAGTTTGCGTTGTGCTTGGTATTATGCTGGCGATACAATTCCGTACTACTCAAGATATCGGATCAAGTATTCCCTACCAGAGAGTAGAAGACTTGTCCCAGCGGTTAAATCAGACAGAAAAAGAACGGGACGAACTCATGAAACAGGTTGAGGAGTTAAAACGCACTTCAGGTGCGGAAGCGGCTTCCAAAGAATTTGAAACGATCAAGATGGGCGCTGGCATAGTGGCGGTACAAGGCTCTGGAATTATTGTAACAATTGATGATAGTAAGCGACCGTCAAAACCGGGAGAAAACCCGAATTTATATCTTATTCATGATGATGATATCCTTAAGGTAATTAATGAGTTATGGGCAGCGGGTGCTGAAGCTATTTCGATTAATGAGCAGCGGCTTATTGCCAGTTCTGAAGTCCGTTGTGCCGGCCCGACACTATCGGTCAATAATTTACGGTATTCACCTCCTTATGAAATTAGAGTGATCGGGGAGCCGACTACCTTGGAGAACTCGCTTAAAATGCGCGGTGGTGTCATTGAGACTCTTCAATTTTGGGGTATTCAGGTATCGATTAAGCAGCAGGACAAAGTACAAGTTCCGGCATATAAAGGCGCTTTTCGTTTTGAATTCGCCAAGCCGATTCAGGAGGGTGAGCATTAATATGATATTGGCAGTTACTGCCGGACTTGTTATCGGTTTAATTATTGGCAGTGTCTTTCCGATTACAGTACCTCTTGAATACGCTAAATTTATGTCGGTGGCCTTATTGGCATCGCTCGATTCAGTGTTTGGCGGTCTTAGGGCAGGGGCTGAAGAGAAGTTTGACAATACCGTATTTATAACAGGCTTTTTTATGAATTCGTTAATGGCGGCCGGGTTGGTATATATTGGCGACAGGCTGGGAATTGATTTATACTACGTGGCTCTGCTGGCCTTTGGCCTCAGGATCTTCCAAAACCTGGCGATTATACGCCGCTATTTTCTGAAGAAGTAGCGCGAAAGCTTCAAAGCCTTTTATATTTCCGGCTTTGAAGCTTTTGTTATAGGTGGTGTTTAAAAAAACGCTAGAATTTTACTAATTAAAAAAAGGGAAAATGCTTCTTGTGTTGAAAATATGTGGATAAACATAATACTGTGCTGCGAGGGATTTATGGATAAAAAAACAATATTAGCAATTGATGTCGGCACAGGTATGGTTAAAGTCTTGGCCGGAAGGCTGGGCGCAGACGGCAGTGTAGCGTTGTTGGGCAGCGGTGCCGCTCCGACAGCAGGATTTCTGAGGGGGGTTGTCACTGAAGTCGACGCTTTGGCCCACTCGATTAAACAGGCGGTAGAGTGTGTCGTTATGGCATCAGAAAACCATATAGCCGGATCTGTTTATCTGGGGATTGGCGGTACAATGCTTGTTGCCCAAGATTGTCTAGGTACAATTGCGCTGGCATCATCGGGTACTGTAACAAGCGCAGATGTCGAGCGCGCCTGTAAGGCGGCGGCTTTTACAGTAGCCGATGGCGCATGTGAGATTCTCCATGTTTTACCGATTCAAGAGAGTGTAGCAGAGCTAGGAGCCGCGCTTGAGGTTAAAGCTCATATCGTATCAGTGTCCCAGATCATGCTGCAAAGTCTGACCGATGCACTCAGGGCAAACGGTATTGACGTAAATGGTTTTGTCGCCAATGGGGTTATGGCGGCACAAGGAATAATAAATGAGTTGCCTTGTCAGTCAGCTAATTACGTTTTCCTCGACATTGGTGCTGGTGTTGCCAATATTTGCGTGTATGTCGGTGGCCGCCTTTGTTCATCAGCCTCATTACCACTCGGCGGGGACTATATCACGAGTGACTTAATGCAGGGGCTAGGTGTAAGTTGGGCTCATGCTGAAGAAATTAAGCGTTATTACTCTAGATTATCTCCTGACCTGCGTTATCAGGGCGTTGTATTAGACTGCAACGATTATGGAACGACAGACCAACATATATCTTTTGATTTTTTGTCTGATATTATTGAAAGCAGGGTAGAAGAAATCGTCACTTTGGTGTACGCTTATATTAAGCCGCTGCTGGAGCAACATGCAGCTGATCAGGGACAAGGTTTTGATGCTATCTATTTAACTGGCGGTTGCGGTTCTATGCCGAGTGTAGTGACTTGTGCAGCCAAAGTATTTCAAATGCATGCTGAAACGGTAAAACCAGAGCGACTGACAGCCGAGTATGTACATCCTGCGAATACTGTGTGCTATGGGATTATAAAACACGGCGCCAAACTTATGGCCAGTGAGCCAATGTCAGAACAAAGTGCCTGGAAATTGTTTGTTTGTAAAACTAGAAATCTGTTGCAAATGTGGAGAAATTGATCGATCTTAAGGGGGAAAACTTACGAATGCTGGAATTTGATATGGACTTAGACCAGTTCGCTTCGATAAAAGTTATTGGTGTAGGCGGCGGCGGCAATAATGCGGTCAACCGCATGATTGGCGCCGGCCTGCAGGGCATTGAATTTATCACTGTTAACACGGATGCTCAGGCATTAATCGGCTCAGAGGCTGCGTATCGTATTCAAATTGGCGAAAAACTGACAAAAGGTCTGGGGGCCGGCGCCAATCCCGATATTGGCGAAAAAGCCGCCCAGGAAAGCCGCGAAGATATTATCAAAGTTCTCAAGGGTTCGGATATGGTGTTTATCACAGCCGGTATGGGTGGTGGTACAGGTACCGGCGCGGCGCCGGTCGTTGCCGAATGTGCCCGGGAAGTTGGCGCTCTTGCCGTCGGTGTTGTCACTAAGCCGTTTACTTTTGAAGGCCGCAAACGCCAGACGCAGGCGGAACGGGGAATTGCCAAACTAAAAGAAAAAGTTGACACGCTAATTACAATCCCTAATGATCGCTTGCTGCAGGTAGTCGATAAGCGGACTTCAATCATGGATGCCTTTAAAATCGTTGATGATGTGTTGCGTCAAGGTGTTCAGGGTATTTCTGATCTTATTGCCGTGCCGGCACTCATAAACCTGGACTTTGCCGATGTTAAGACGATTATGAGTGATGCTGGTTCAGCTTTGATGGGTATCGGTTTTGGTACAGGTGACAACCGTTCGATTGCCGCCGTTGAAGCGGCTATTAGGAGTCCGCTGCTCGAAATGTCAATTGATGGCGCCAAGGGAGTGTTATTAAACTTTACTGGTGGTCCTAATACCACCCTGTTTGAGGTTAATGAGGCAGCTGATATTATTGCTAAGGCTGCCGATCCGGAAGCGACAATTATTTTTGGCGCCACGATCGATGAACGTTTTGAAGATCAGGTTCGGGTAACCGTTATTGCTACTGGCTTTGATCCCAAACCAGCGGCTAAAGGCAGTGGCAGGATCGAAAGTCCGGCTATAGAGCCGTTTAAAGTGCGCGACTTGGATATCCCGGCCTGGATGCGGCGCTAATACTATATTTGTCAATTAGACCCGGCTCAATAATTGAGCCGGGTCTTTTCTGTCTACTTTTGCCCTAATTGCTTGGCAAAAAATTACATTATTTTAAATAGATGCTTGTTATAATGGAATAGTATTTTTATCTTGAGCATATATTTGCTTTGGATGAGTTTTTTTACATGGTATAAAATCCCATATAAAGAAAGGTGTGACCCGTGTATATCTATGCTGATGTGGTACTTTTCGTTAATTTTATTATGAATAGTGTCATTTTAGCGTTAACAGCTTATGCTGCCGGCATACGTTTTTGTTGGAAACGATTATTGACGGCGGCTTTTATCGGCGGGGTTTATGCATTAGTCGGAATTTTTCCGGGGATGGCTGTACTCTACACTGTCCCCGGAAAACTGTTAGCGTCGGTAGCATTAATCTTATTGGCATTTGGCCTCAAACCATTTACAATAACGATTTTACTTGTTAGTATTTTTTTTATTGTTTCTTTTATTCTAGGCGGAGCCGTATTAGGCTGGCTGCTTTTTATTCAGACCGGAATGCTCTATAGTGATGCTCATAGTATAAGCGTATCGTGGGGCAATTTAATTGTGGGCAGCATAATTGCGGTGGCGCTCATTCTGCTGATTGTTAGGCGTATGCTGGGAAGAGTGTATCGGCAGCGGGCTTTATATCAAGCAAGAATAGAGTATGAGGGGCGATGTATTGAGGTAACAGGGCTCTTAGATACCGGTAATGGGTTATATTCTCTGCTTGGGAGTAAACCGGTCGTTCTGTTAAACCGACAAGCGGCACTCAATCTGCTTAGTCCGCAAGCAGCAACGTTTTTAACAGAGATTGAGGCTGATTGCTGGTTGGCTGCGCTTGATCAGTGTGTTGATACAGAGTGGTTGGCGAGAGTGGAGATTATTCCGTATCAATCTGTTGGTCGACAGGGAATGATTTTGGGATTTAGGCCTGACAGTGTTACTGTAATTACTGAGTGTGGAGAGGCCGGTAGCGGTAATGTGCTGATCGGCATTTATGAGGGAGTGTTTGCCGGTGATCGTGACTGTCAGGCACTGCTGCACCCGGCGCTGATAACAACGGTAAATTTGACAAAGGAGGCAAAGGTATGCGCATTACCTGGCCGATAATTAAACTATATTTTAAGCTTAAGGTGATCTCATTTCTTCAGACTATAGGCTGGCTTAAGCCAGACGAAGTTTTTTATGTAGGCAGTGCCGAAATCTTGCCGCCGCCATTATCGAGTGATGAAGAGGTTTTTTTGCTTAATTGTCTGCAAAAAGGGGATAAGTCGGTCAAAAGTGTTTTTATTGAGCGCAACCTTCGCCTTGTTGTTTATATTGCACGTAAGTTTGAGAATACTGGGATTAGTGTAGAAGATTTAGTCAGCATTGGCACGATTGGACTGATAAAGGCGGTCAATACGTTTGATCCAATTAAAAAGATTAAACTGGCCACTTATGCATCTCGGTGCATCGAGAATGAAATTCTAATGTATTTACGCCGCAATAATAAAACTAGAGCCGAGGTATCGTTTGATGAACCCCTCAATATTGATTGGGACGGCAACGAACTGCTGCTATCTGATGTATTAGGGACTGAAAATGATATCATTTATAAATCTGTTGAGGAAGAAGTAGATAAAACGCTGCTATATGCGGCCATGGGCAAGCTTTCAGGACGGGAACGGCGGATAATGGAGCTTAGATTTGGCCTTAAAGATGACGGCAATGAGCGCACGCAGAAAGAAGTTGCCGATATGCTGGGGATATCACAGTCTTATATATCCAGACTGGAGAAAAGAATAATTAAGCGATTACGCAAAGAAATCAGCCGCATGGAATGAACCATGCGGCTTTTTTTTTACCCTTCTTATATTGGCAGAGCGAGTATAAAACCTCCAAGCCATGGCAATAATGCTTGTGTAGGGTAAATAGTTTTAGTAGCTTAGAAATGCTGGGGAGGTGCAATATGATTGTCAATAAAGTGGAAATATGCGGTGTTAATACAGCAAAGCTCCCGGTGCTTTCTGCCACTAGAATGCGTGAGATGTTTGAAGTGATGCAAGCCGGTGAACGAGCAGTCCGGGAGCAATTGATTTATAGCAATCTGCGGCTAGTGCTCAGCGTAATCCAGCGGTTTAATAACCGGGGTGAAAATGTTGATGACTTATTCCAAGTCGGCTGTATCGGCCTAATGAAAGCGATTGACAACTTCGACTTAGGACAAAATGTTAAGTTTTCGACATATGCAGTTCCTATGATCATTGGGGAAATACGACGCTATTTAAGGGATAATAACCCCATCAGGGTCAGTCGGTCGATGCGGGATATTGCCTATAAAGCATTGCAAGTTCGTGATTTACTCGTCAACCGGCATTCGCGCGAGCCGTCAATCAATGAGATTGCGGAAGAGCTCAAGGTGCCAAGAGAAGAAATAATTTTTGCTCTTGATGCTATCCAGGAGCCAATATCACTGTTTGAACCCATTTATCACGATGGTGGCGACCCGATTTTTGTTATGGATCAGATTAGTGATGATAAAAACCTAGATCTAAGCTGGCTGGAGGGCGTGGCGATAAAAGAAGCCTTACGTAAGTTAAGTGAGCGTGAAAAACATATTCTTACGCTTAGATTCTTTGAAGGCAAGACACAAATGGAAGTTGCGGAAGAAATTGGTATATCACAAGCGCAGGTATCGCGGCTGGAAAAAGCAGCTTTAGGTCACATGCGCAAATATGTATAGAATTTGTTGTAATAGTGGAGGAAGAATGATGAGGAGAAATTTACCACCAAGGGTTAAACTCATGGTGTTAGCATTATTATTTTGTTCGGTAGTCGGCGGTTGGAGCTTGCTGCTAGAGCAACGGGAGTTAGGCGTACCTGTAATTATTGAGCGCGGTGGTTATGTCAGGTTGCATATTTTGGCCAACAGTGACAGTGTTCAGGATCAACAACTTAAACTAAAGGTCCGCGATGCCATCATTGCCTATTTGACGCCCTATGTTAAGAATGTCAGTAATGCCAAAGAAGCCAATGAGATCATTATGAGCCATCAAGAGACTATTGTGGCAGAGGCAAAAAAGGTGATAGCCGCTAATGGTGCAAATTATGCTGTTGCTGTACAAATGGGTACATTTCCTTTCCCCGTTCGTTCTTATGGCAGTCTGGAACTGCCGGCGGGAGATTATCAGGCCGTCCGTATTCTTATCGGCCAAGGAGCCGGGCAGAATTGGTGGTGTGTACTATTTCCGCCGTTATGCTTTGTTGATGGCGCCAACACGGTTTTGACCCCAATCAATGCTGCTGCAGAATCTGGAGAACAGAAGGCGACTGTGCAAATCCGCTGGAAAATAGCTGAGCTATTTAATAAATAGCAGAGGTCCGGTGGAACAGGGCTTTAATAAGGAGAGACGCGCGCTTCAGGTGGGGTTTTAACCCCGTCTGAAGTTTAGTCATCGGATAAAGTCGGTGTTCCCCTGAGTCTGTCCTGCCAAATTATTAACGATAGAAATTTAATTCGGTGATATTTTCTTTAAGTTACTGTTGGTCTTGTTTTATGATGCCAACACTTTTTTTATGCCTGACTGTCACTCTTAGCCCTTGTCCTTCATATAATTATTGTAGAGTCATATTATAGCCACTACATAGTTAAGCAGATAATGGGGAAGAGGAGGGGGATAAATGCTAAAAACCAGTGATTTGAAGTTAAAAGAAGTCATTAATATAATTGACGGGAAACGCTTGGGGACGATAACTGACATAGAAATTGACATTGAGACTGGTCGGCTCACTGCTATTGTAGTGCCGGGCGCAGGAAAGTTCTTAGGATTGTTTGGACGTAACGGTGATGTCGTCATTCCCTGGGATAAGATTAATAAAATAGGAGCAGATGTAATTTTAGTGGAAGCCGGCAATTTCCTGGGTTCAAAGAATGAATAGCTGAAAAAATCTCTAACCGTAGTATCGGCTAGAGATTTTTTTTTGTATGAAATTTCCTTTAAAAGCAGCAGGAGATACACAATATATGGCGTATATTAAATAATAAGACACAAGATATAGTGTTGAGGTTCGAATAACTATCAATATTATAACATACTTTTCATAGTAATCAAGGGAGTGGATAAATTTGCGCTGTCCCTTTTGCGGAGTGGTCGACAGCAAAGTGATTGATTCGAGATCGGCTGACGAGGGCAACTCAATAAGGCGTCGCCGGGAATGTTCAGCATGTTCGCGACGTTTTACTACTTATGAGGTCGTGGAAGAAATACCGTTAATGGTTATAAAAAAAGACGGACGCCGCGAAATATTTGATAGAGGCAAGTTGCTTGGCGGCATCTTAAGATCATGTGAAAAACGGCCGGTATCTGTTGCTGTCATTGAGACAACTGTTAGCAAAATTGAGAAAGAAATTCGCAACAGAATTGAGCGGGAGATATCTACAAGTCAAATTGGTGAAGATGTAATGCGGCACTTAAAAGAAATTGATCAAGTGGCCTATGTTCGATTTGCTTCGGTGTACCGACAATTTGCCGATATTAATAATTTTATGCAGGAGCTGGAATTATTGATCAAATCCCAGCATAAAGAGTAAGCTGAATATGGGGGAAGAAATAATGTTTTCTAGGATAAAGAAACGTGATGGCAGGGAACTGCCGTTTGATGAGAGTAAGATAACTGAAGCAATTTATCGAGCAGCCAAAGCAGTAGGTGGGGCTAACCGGCAGCTGGCCTTGGAACTTACACTTGATGTACTTAAGCATTTAAAGCAGCAGTATAATGGTGGGATATTTAGCGTAGAAGATGTTCAGGATGCTGTTGAAAAGATATTAATCGAAGCAGGTCATGCGAAAACAGCCAAAGCGTATATATTGCACAGGGATAAGCGGACTCGTTTACGGGAAGCTAAATCCGACCTAATGGATGCCGTCGCCGAAATATTAGTGGAAACTAGCCGTGAAAATGCTAATGTTTCTAGTTCACCGTCAGCCAAGATGCTGCAAATTGCCAGTGCGGCCAGCAAGGCTTTTTATTTAAATCGCCTTATTCCCGAAAAATTTTCTAAAGCCCATATTAAAGGTGATTATCATATTCATGATTTGGACTTTTATGGCAAAACATTGACTTGTGTTCAAATCCCGTTGGGCAAGTTATTGAGTAATGGCTTTAACAACGGTCACGGCTATATTCGCTCACCCAAGCGTCCTGCTTCAGCGGCTGCTTTGGCCGCAATTATTCTGCAAAGCTCACAGAATGATATGCATGGTGGCCAGTCGTTTGCTTTTTTTGACCGCGATATGGCAACGTTTATGGAAAAGGCCAGCAATGAAGAAGTGTACCAGGCGATGGAAGCACTGGTCTATAACTTAAACAGCATGCATTCACGAGCCGGTGCTCAGGTTCCTTTCTCCAGCCTTAACGTAGGTACCGACACGTCCCCGGCTGGACGTCTTGTCACTAAGAATTTGTTGTTAGCTTACGAAAAAGGTTTAGGACGAGGGGAGAACCCGATTTTCCCTAATATTATTTTCCGGCTGAAAGAAGGGGTTAGTTTTAACCCTGGCGATCCTAATTATGATTTATTTAAACTGGCTATTCGTGTTTCGGCTCAGCGTCTCAATCCTACATTTAGTTTTATGGATTCGTCGTTTAATAAGCCATACGGAGATCAGGTCGGCTACATGGGATGCCGCACCCGCGTCATGGCGAACCGTTGTGGCCCTGAAGTGACTGATGGACGTGGCAACCTAAGTTTTACTACGATTAATCTCCCGCGCCTAGCAATTAAAGCAGAACGAAATTTTATGAAATTTTACCAGGATTTAGCAAACTTAATTGACCTGACTTGCGAACAGCTGTATCATCGCTATCAGGTACAAGCTAAGCTCAAAGTTTGTGATATGCCGTTTTTAATGGGGCAGGGCATTTACTTAGATTCTGATCACCTGAAGTCGCACGACTATATCGAAGATATTATCAAAAACGGCACCCTATCAGTGGGGTTTATTGGTTTAGCTGAAACGCTGACGGCCTTAACAGGTTATCATCATGGTGAAAATGAAGAAACGCAAATTATGGGGGAAGAGATTGTTGCTTTTATGCGGGACAAGCTTGACAGAGCTGCCGAACATTATGATCTGAACTATACGCTGCTAGCTACTCCTGCCGAAGGATTGTCAGGGCGATTTGTAAAAATGGATCGCCGTGAATACGGCATTATTCCTGGCGTTACCGACAAAGAATATTACACCAATTCCTTCCACATTCCGGTTAACCATTCGATAAGTGCTTTTGACAAAATTCGCATCGAAGGCGTGTATCACAAGTATGCCAATGCCGGCCATATAAGCTATGTTGAATTTGCTGCGCCGCCGGTCAATAACCTGGGAGCTTTAGAAGAAATTATCCGCTACATGGGCAAATGCGATTACGGTTATGCTGGTTTTAATTATCCCATAGATTTTTGTGAAAAGTGTGGCCATCACGGTGTTATTGACACTGAAGAATGTCCCTCATGCGGTACGGTAAATGTCCGCCGTGTTCGACGTATTACCGGCTATTTAAGCACTGTTGACCGTTTTAATGATGCAAAGCTAAATGAGTTGAATCAGCGTGTAAGACATATTTAAGGGTAGGGGACGACATGGAAATCAGACTTGCCGGAGTAAAGGAAGAAAGTATTGTGGACGGACCGGGATTACGACTCGTGGTTTTTTCTCAGGGATGCCCGCACCAATGTCCGGGCTGTCATAACCCTGATACTCATAATATCAAAGGTGGTTATGCTGCCGATGTTCAAGGGTTTTTCCAATATATTGAAAGAGTAGCCGCTCGTAATAAGTTATTAAAAGGGGTTACCTTGTCCGGGGGTGAACCATTTCTTCAGTCCGGACCGTTGGCCGATCTTGCCAGGCAGCTCCGAGCTTTGAGGCTTAATATCGTTACTTATAGCGGCTTTACTTTTGAACAATTGGCCGCTATGGCCGTAAAACGAGATGATATTGGGAGATTACTTAGAGAAACTGATATTTTGATTGATGGTTTATACAACGAAGCCGAGCGTGATTTAGGGTTGGCCTTTCGCGGCTCGAGAAACCAGCGACTAATCGATATTCCGGCAACACTGGCGGCTGGGCAGCTCACTTTATGGCAAGATGCTGCGCAAAAACGGTGGGCTCAGTAATTAAACGGCTATATTTTTAGCAATATATATGTATACTATTGTAATGTTACGGAACTGTGGTTGCCGGTAGACATTACAACTGGATGTGATAAAGATGTCATGGCACTTGAAAGAGAAATTGCAAAAAACAGTAGCAGCCGAGAAAGGGACAATGGTCTTTCCGCCTGGTTCCCGTCGGCGAATGGCGCTCGTTTACCCGAATACGTATCATGTTGGGATGTCTAATCTTGGCTTGCATATTATCTACGAGCAAATAAACAGCCGGGGCGATACTGCCTGTGAACGGCTGTTTTTGCCTGATAAAAAAACGCTCGGGGAATATAATAGAACAAACACCCCGCTATTAAGCCTAGAAAATCAATTGCCCTTATATGAATTTCCATTAATTGCGTTTGCTGTTTCGTTTGAAATGGACTATTTCAACTTAATCACGATGTTGAGTGCCGGCAAAGTTCCGGTATTAGCGGCCGATAGGGGCGAAAATCACCCGCTTGTCGTTATTGGCGGGCCATGCGCAACATTTAACCCGGAGCCTTTGGCTGATTTTGTTGATGCCTGCATCATTGGTGAAGGTGAGGAAACTATCCAACGTTTTTTAGACTGCTATTATGAGAGTCAGCAGCTGATGTTAACAAAAGAAGAACTTCTGCTGCGGCTCGCGCAAGTCGAAGGCGTTTATGTACCGCGGTTTTATCAGCCTGAATATGGCAGTGATGGCATTATTGAACGTTATGTGTTGCATCATCAAGTGCCGGTCAGGGTACAGCGTCAGTATGTTAAAGATTTAGGCCAGTATCCTGGGCAAACAGTTATTGTTACGTCAGCAACTGAGTTTAAGGATATGTATTTGATCGAAGTTGCGCGAGGGTGTGGCAGGCATTGCCGGTTTTGTATGGCTGGTTACTGTTTCCGTATGCCGCGGGTACGGTCACTAGCTCAGATTGCTCAAGGCGTTAAGCAGGCCAAGCTACTTAAGGCCAAAGTCGGCTTAATGGGAGCAGCGATTTCCGATTATCCCGAGATCGATGAATTGTGCCGGCTGATTTTAGACCAGGGGCTTACGATGTCTGTTGCGTCGCTCCGGGCTGACTCGCTGACACCAGCCTTGGTTGAAGCATTGGCTGTCAGCGGGCATCGGACTGTTACGCTGGCTCCGGAAGCCGGCAGCGAGCGCCTGCGCAAGGTCATCAACAAGCAAATTAGTGATGACCAGTTGTATAAGGCGGTTGCTGCCGCGACTATCGCCGGCATTCCCCATGTCCGGTTATATATTATGGTTGGTCTGCCGGGAGAAAACGATCAGGACGTAGAAGCTATTATCGAAATGGCGCGGGCCATGAAACAATACATGGAAGCATTGGGAAGCAGGGGGACACTGACGCTAAGCATTAATCCTTTTATTCCTAAGCCGTTTACTCCTTTTCAATGGTTGCCGATGGCTTCAGTCGGGAAAGTAGTGGCTGGTCTTAAAACGATTCAGAGCGCACTAAAATCAACCCGAGGCGTTGAAGTTCTTGTCGAAAATCCTAAAGAAGCTTATATTCAGAGTGTATTAGCGAGGGGAGACCGGCGGCTTGGTCAAGTGCTGTTAACCGCTGTGACCGGCGGCGGCGTTAAAGGCTGGAAAAATGCTCTAAAAACTTATGATATTAGTGAGGAATTCTATTTATATCGTAATCGCCGTGAGGACGAAGTACTGCCGTGGCATAATTTGAGCATGGGCTTTGACTCATCGTATCTATCGGCTGAATACCACCAGTCTCAGGCAGAAAAATATACCCAGCCATGTTCGGCAGAGTGTAGGCGATGCGGGATCTGTCAATAGCGATTAGCATATAATAGCTTCATTAAGAAACGACTTGACGCAAGGTCAAGTCGTTTCTTATGATGCCGGTAGAGGTGCTATTTATTCTTGCCTTTAGCAAAAAGGATGTAGTAAACTTACGAAGTTTACTACATCCTTTTTGGGTGGTCGGGGTAGCAGGATTCGAACCTGCGGCCTCTGCGTCCCGAACGCAGCGCTCTACCAAACTGAGCCATACCCCGGGATTATATGGTTTTGGTCGGC
>Ga0153996_1000460_pt1 | contig 18323 bp, 27 predicted proteins | sample TSNC080MetaG_FD_104728 | JGI IMG/M metagenome (GOLD analysis project Ga0153996, IMG submission 104728) | Attine ant fungus gardens microbial communities from North Carolina, USA - TSNC080 MetaG | ecosystem: Host-associated > Fungi > Mycelium > Unclassified | place: USA: North Carolina, Lumber...
AATCTCATTAGTTATTAACATCTTTTTTCCCCCTGTTTGTTTACTAATGGATTATACTAATTTTCTTGATTCTTGTACATTTTTATTTTATCGTTTCTGTACATTCTTATGTTAGCATTTATAGTCAATTATACTTTTCTGCTCAAGTTATGACAACTCCTCTTTTGTAATAATTCTTTCACAATCAAATTTGGCAGTAGATAAGTCAATATTAGAAGAAATGTATGTCCTATATTTTTTTACGTATCTGAACTCTTTTTTTAGTTTTGTGATAAATTTAGATACTTTTTTTGAAAAATTCGAATCATGGGAACAACAGTAGAAATGACCCTCAACAAGTTCTCCCTTTAGATTTTTACATGAAGGAACATGTTCCAAAACAGGACTTCGCATAAGATCCAAAGGTTCAATGATAGTACCATCATATAACTTGCTTTTGTCGTAAACAATATCCTTTCTTCGACTTTCTTCCACTAATAAGTAAAGCTTTTGTTCATTCGCCTTTTCGTCAAATATAAAAACATCCGTTTTATACAATGGCACCTCAAACAATTGCCCAAATACATTGTTTAGAATATCGGCAATCATCACCTTATCATCTTCTGTTGCATAAAAGTGCATTTGCTTGATCATAAGCAACATACCCCTTTCTATATTTATCATACACTACAATTTTTTATTAATTTCATAGAAAAATGTTGTATTTATACTCACGAGCGAATTGATTTAGTTTATTTGTTGCAATGTGATGACAATCCAGTCCAAATTCATCTATCCAACTATTCAAATCATGGACATAAGCATAAAGCGTAGTATTATCCCCTACTAAACCAATCGGATCAGCTTGAGTATAACACCCGTCCACTGGTTAATAGTATCGTAACAGTGTAGTAACACAAACATATTTTCTTTCTTCATGACATGGTGCAAACCATTTTGTATTAATGGTCAATTATCTTATTCTTCATGTTCATCCCATTCATACATCTTCGTCATTAAGCAATTGCTTTCTTACATTACTAATAAAATGCAAAGAGCCAGTCGCAACTAACAAATCATAGTTTTGCTGTTTCGCCCATTGACAGGCTTCTATAAAACTATTCTTACACGTAACATCATTAAGTTCTTCTAAATCCTGCCTATCTAATGCTCTACTATCTTCAAATGGACAAACAATTACTTCATACTTCATTTGTAACAATAATTCGATCATTTTGTGATAATCTTTATCACTCAAAGCAGAAAAAATAATACCAACCTTTTCTATCTGCATAGATTCAATTGTTTGTATTAGAGCCTTAACTCCATCAATATTATGAGCTCCATCAATATAGATATCTTCTATTTTTTCAAAACGTCCAGGCCAAAAAGTAGTACGCATTACCTTTTCAATGATTTCTCTTTTTATCGTTGGTTCAATTAACAAACAAGCTTGCAAAGCCAATAAAAAATTATTAACTTGATAACTACCTGCATTTTGTAGAGTCAAATCCTTATATCTAGCAGCATCGAATTGGTAAGGATACGTGTTCATTGTTGCAGGAACTTCAACAATATGTATGTTTGCATGCTTTTGATTTACCACTTCTTCTATCACATGTAATAGCTCCTTTTGTAATAAGCTACTAACAACAACATGACTTCCATCTTTGATTATTCCAGCTTTATGTAAAGCAACATCTTCCAAGGAAGGTCCTAGTGTTTTCAAATGATCATAACCAATTGATGTAATCACATTAATCCTTCCATTGACAATATTTGTTTTATCATTTCTTCCTCCAATGCCAACTTCAATCACTGCATAATCTACCTTCATTTGCTTAAAATAGACTAACATCATTACGACATCAGATTCAAACATTGACAAATCATATGCCTCAATGATTGGATAACATTGATTTATTAGTTTTAAAAAACTATCATCATCAATCATATCTCCATTAATACATATGCGATCATTGTGTTTGATCATATACGGTGAACTAAACGTTCCTACCGTATAGCCCAATTCAGATAATAATGCTCTACAGTAATTTAACGTACTGCCTTTCCCATTGGTCCCGGTAATATGTATCACAGGTAAACTTTGATAATCAATTTGCTCTTTATCTAGAATTGCTTTAAACTCTTCTAGACTTTTTTTATGATTCCTAGCTTCAATAGTATCTAATGCTTTCCTTAAATCTTGAAACATAATTCACCTCTATCACAGTAATTTTTAATTACTTCGCTACTTTCAACTTGCTCAAATATGATAGCTATTATTACCCATAAAACAAATTCATAAACACTGGAACTCTTTTTTCCCATTCCCATTCATTATGCTTTGCATCTTGGTAAATCGAATAATGGATAACAAATCCTTTTTCTTTGAATAAATGATAGATATAGTTATTTGCCTGTAAATACATACGACTTACTGTATCATCACCATTTCCTTCATCATTCCCTAAATCAAAATAAAAACATTCTATTTTTTTAGGATCGCTACGTTTAATTAATTCTTCAAACTCTGCCATATTAAACCAGAAAGCAGTTGATAAAGCTGCACATTTTGGAAATATCTCTGGATATTTTAAAGAGGCATAAGCACTAATAACACCGCCCATTGAACTGCCACAAATCGCAGTGTCATGTTGGATTGTTCGATATTTTTGATCAATAAATTGCTTACATTCATTGCCTAGCCATTGGATATATTTATCGCCTTCTCCTCCAATACGTTTTCCTATTTTTCCACTATAATAAAAGCTAAGTTCTTCACTAATTAGCCAAGGGCCATATTCGTCAATTCGTTTATCACCTTCAAAATTACAATATATACCAACCATAATAACATCCAAATGCTGTTTTTTACTGTATTGAGCAAAGCCCCAGCTTTTCTTGATAAAAGCTTCTTGATCAATAAATGCGTTTTGCCCATCGTTAATATATAATACTGGATAGCTCTTATTACTTTGATAATAATCATCAGGTAATAAAACAATAATTTCTCTTTCTCTTCGTAGTGTGGTGATATTTAAAATAAAGCGTTCTAACATAAGTTCCCCCCATAGCTAACTAAAAGAGTTGCCTTACCTTATGGTATTGTAATAGGCAACTCACCTTCTTGCGTAAAAACATAATTTTCTCTTGCATAACGAGAAACATAATCTTCGTTCTCCAATAGATTGATTTCTTCACTTAATGCCCCATATTCCGCTTGTAAATTACTTTGCTGTACAAGTAAAGTTTCATATTTCTGTTTTTGTTGCATTACTCCAATAACACGTAATGCAAAACTATACAATAATAGCACAGAAAAAACGATTAAGCATCCTCCAATTAATTCTCTTGGACCTCGTTTAAGTCTTCTTCTTTTTTTCTTCGTCTGCTTAGCCATTTTTTCATCACCTTCTTACTATGTTTTAGTATAGCACTAATTTGCTTAAAAATGAAGCGAAGAGGCGAAAAAATATAACGGAGAAACTTAATTACTTTTTCATAATAGACTAAAACATATCTTGCATAGATTATTTCATAGACAAATAACCCTATGATAAAACACACAATCATATAAAGATTAATCGATCCGTTGTTAATTTCCAATAAAATGAAGAAAAATATGATTGCCGCTAATCCACAAAATACGATTTCTAATAGATAACGAACAAAACTTTTTCTGATTTTATAAAAGAAACGATTAAAAAAGGCATATAGAAAACAAAAGAAAAAAGCATATAGAAAACAAAAAGCTAAACTTTGAACTTGTATTGAAAGTTCCATTATTTAAGTAATTTAGAGAATAATTTTTCTTTTGTAGCACCCGTCTTCTTACCAGCAACATATGCTAAAGTTTCTATGTTACCCTTTATAATAACTTCTGAATTATCTTGATCCAATTTAAGTAATACTAAGTCACTTCCAGTAATATTAAGAAATCCTAGAGCTGTTTCAATTAAAAATTCACTAGCATCAAAGCTCTCAATATTTTTTACTCCTGTTAATTCAACTGTTTTACGATCTTTAATAAACACGTTATGGAAAGGATTATGCCTAAATGAAAGTGAATTATTTGTTTGATTGTTATTATTATCCATAAAAAAACCTCCTTTATAGTACAATATATGTGGGGAGATTTTTTTTATTCTTTGAATATTTAACATTCTATTATTTACATTCTTAATTTAAAGGTTTTTGGTGCAAAACGATACACTAACGCCAATGATAAAAGACAATATAGCACACTTCCTATAATAACAATCGTACAAAATACAAGTGAAGACAACGATATTCTCATGACGATGTAACAGCCAAAATACGTTAAGCCATTAATCAGAGGATACATAAAACCTTTCGATTCAATATTAATATTATAAGGCTGTAATAAATAATAAATCACTAAACGATGAACAGAGAAAAATACATTCATCGCAATAATTGAAGAAAAAACTAAGAAATATAATCCTACACTACGACTTCCGCCGCTAATAAATAATAACAATGTTGAACCTACTGCTAACACGCTTCCTGGTATCAAATTAATTTTAATGACATCTCGTAAACGTATCGAGAATAACTTGACTATATTCTTAGGTTTTCTATAAACTGCATAGGTTAACAAACTATGATCACAATTTATAAACATCGATTGTGTAATTGCTTCACTACGATTCATATAATATGTTAAATATAAAAACCATGGAAGGTTATTATGCAAGATGTCATTGACAAATCCTGCTACTTCTTTAGACATAATAACAAATACTGCAAGTATTACGATAGTCGCAACAATTAGACGAGAGATTGTAACCGCTGATTTCATCAATATTCTTTTATGGCGTTTAATAAATAAATCATTTAAATATTCAAATCCATGTTTATTACTCGTTAATGTAGTATCGCTATTAATATTTTTAGAAACCGTTTCTTGAATGATTTGTTGTGATGTAATTGACGTTGTAATCGAAGATTTACTAAATAATTCCTGATAGAATTTTTTGTATTCCTTAAAGCTAACGATACTATACGCTGCGAAGCAGCCAATCAAAGTTACCACTAACGATATCATCAAAAATGCTTCTTCACTAAGTGCAAATCCTAGAAATGGTAATCCATAAGCTGCCAACAAACAAACGAGACTAGCTATCGAAATCAAAATGTTTAAAACTACTGTACGTTTTCCCATATACTTCTTTTTATAGCCGATTACGTTAACTGCGTTATAAATATGTTTACAGCTAACCACAAACAAAGGGATAGCAATTTTTAAAAGCCATGAAAAATCAAAAATAATACTACATATTAAAAACCCAAGAAATACTTTCAGTATTTCATATAGATAGTTTACCACAGCATAATGATTAGCATTAATTCGTAATAAAAAAATCGCATAATAGTTATCTTTGCTTGTCTTAAATTTATCAGAATTATAAAACATACCAATCATACTTAAAAATAACAATATATGTGTGCTAGTTGCTTTTGTTGATGTAAAGTAACCAGCTGGCAATAAAATCATTACAATAAAATAGATAAGCTTTCCTATTAATGTTTTTGCTATTTCAATAAGCAAACTAATAATATTTGCAAATATTTTCAAACCTTTACTTTTGTATAATTTTTGCGATATTATTTTTTTAATTAACGGTATTTGTTTTAAAAAATAGATAATACTGTTTACTCTATATGTGTTTTTTAAACGAAATGAGATATAAAATGTCTTAAGCATATCGATCATCATCCTTTAAAGCATTGATGATCTTATCTTTAAACTCTTTATTGTTTAAATCATTATTTTTGACTTCTTCCAAATATCCTTGATGTAAAATCACAATTTCATCACATAAATCTAACGCCAGTTCCATAATATGAGTAGAAAAAATAATGATACTATCCTTCTTTATCCCTTTTAATATTTGCTTCATTTCCTCTGCAACCACAACATCTAAAGAAGTGAGTGGTTCATCCAATAATAATATTTTTGGATGAATAATAAAATTAATCAACATTTGCATTTTATTTTTCATTCCATGAGAATAGTCTTTTAATAATTTATCACGATCATCATTATTGATACGAACAAAATCAAAATAATCGTCTATCGTTTTTGCATCACTAATTACCTCATTATTGACTTCAATAAAAAACTTTAAAAATTCTCTACCAGTTAAAAACTCTGGTACGACTGGGGTCGATAAAACATAACCAATGTCTTCAATTGTTACCTGTTTTTCAATACCATCTTCCTCCATTAATACAAACGTCCCATGATCAACATTTATATCTTGATTTAAACAGTTAAACAGCGTAGTTTTCCCAGCACCATTTCGTCCTAATAACCCATAAATCTTACCATGTTCAAAACTGAAATTTATACCTTTCAAAACCTCTGTCTGATCAAATTTTTTCCATACATCATTTATTATTAATTTCATAAAAAAGCTCCCCCACTTCAATAATCTACTAATACAATAGCACAGTTAAATAATACTGACAATCTTTTTGTGAATTAATTATTAATTAAATTATTACTACTTCATCTAATAAAACAAAAAAACTATTAATGAATCTCTCCCTCAATAGTCTCTTCTTTTATAATTTCATAAAGCATATCAACATCATCTTTTAACACATGCTCTTTCAATTCTTTTACTTTTACTGTCAAACGCTTTTTTCCTAAATTAATCTCAATTTGATCTGCTATATTTAGTTGAAACCCTGGTTTAGCAACAGTCCCATTAACCTTCACTCTGTTTGCTTCAATAAGTTCTTTCGAAACAGAACGACGTTTAATAATTCTAGAAACCTTTAAATACTTATCTAGACGCATTATATCACCTCTAAATAAGTATACCATAATTTATCCAAAATGTTTTAATAAAAGTTGTTCATTGTATTTTAGTAATTCCATATTAACTTGTTCTTTTGGTGTTGTATCATATATCATAAGTAATGCTCCTAATAAATCACCATTGTTTAATAATGGATAAATCGAAACATCCTTTATCTCTGTATCAAAGACTTGCATTTTTTTATGAACTTCTTTTCTTTTTGCAATCGTAGATAACAACTCTTCATTAACTTCTTTTTTTAGATAGTTTTCTTTATCTTTAGAACTAACAAAAGAAACCTCAGATAATGTAGTAATTAAGACTGTGTTTTCATACATATCATATAACATATCACAGACTAATTGATATGTTTTTTCTAAATCGCTAAACTCACTAAACTTTTTTAGAACAATTTGCCCTAAATCATCAAGATAAACTTCAATACTTTCGCCTTCTTTAATTCTTAATTTTTTTCTTATTTCCTTAGGAATCACAATTCTTCCTAAATCATCAATTCGGCGAACAATTCCAGTAGCTTTCATTTTATTCAAACCCCTTTATTTTTATACTCATATTTTTATTTTTCACCGATTATTATTTATTAAACTAAAAAAAGTAAAAACTTTACATTATCCTCTAATTTCTAGTGCTTTACTAGGATAATTCGTAATAATCCCATCGACATCTAACTTTAAACATGCTTCAATAGCCTCACTGCTATTTACTGTCCAACAATTTACGACTAAATTTTCATGTTTACACCGTTTTATATATTCTTGATCAATGTCTTTGTAATTAGGATGAACACCATCAAAATTCATCACTTTTACAACATCAATCATATCGCCGTTTTTTGGATAATATAAAAAACCACAAAATGCATTTGCATCAATACCCTTTATTGTTGTTAGACTATTAGAATTAAACGAGGAATAGATAACACCATTTTTATATTGATATTTTTTTACTACCTCATACACAATACGTTCAATATTAGGATACTCAATAGTATCAGTTTTAAGCTCTATATTTAATAAAATATTATTTTTCTTACATAACGACACTACCTCTTGTAATGATGGAATCTTACAACGCTTTGGCATTAACATATGATTATTACAATCTAATTTCCTCAATTCTTCAAATGTAAAATCCTTTATAAAGCCTTTTCCATTACTGGTTCTATCTAGTGTTTCATCATGCATAACAACAGGTACTTGATCTTTTGACAAATGGACATCTATTTCTATTCCATCGCTACCTTGAGCAATCGCTAATAAAAAAGCATCCATTGTATTTTCTGGAGCATTTCCACTTGCTCCTCTATGTGCATAAACTAACGTCATATAACCATCCTTTCTATCATAGTATATTCTATTTTCAAAAAATGATAAACAATAATATAAATATTTGCAGTATGTTAAAATAAAATAGGAGTGATTACTATGATAAAAGCTGCTTTTTTCGATATTGATGGAACAATTACAAAAGATTTAAAAATACCTGACTCTTTCAAGCTTGCATTAAACAAACTAAAAGAAAAAGAAATTCTCTGCATTATTGCAACTGGCCGACATCAACTAGAAATTGACCAGATTAATTTATTAGAGGATTTAAAATTTGATGCTTATTTAACATTAAATGGAGCTTACTGTTTTGATAAAGAGGGTGTTTTCTTTGATACGCCAATTGATGCTTCTGACATAGAAGCAATCGTCAAACAAATTCAAGTGAATCCCTATCCTATTATGTTCATTGAGAAAGATAAGATGTACATCAACATGATAAATGATCAATTAATAAAAGCCCAAGAATCTGTTCATATGGAAATTCCAATCGTGTTAAATCCTAAAAGAGCATTAGTTCATACTATTTATCAGCTTATTCCTTTTATTGAAGATGAAAAAATTATCCAAATCACTAAGAATTGTCAATTAACACGTTGGCATGAGTATGCATGTGATATTGTATCCAAACAAACAAGTAAAAAAGTAGGAATTCAAAAATGTTTAGAACATTATCATATTCATAGAGAAAATACCATTGCTTTTGGTGATGGACTTAATGATATTGATATGTTGGAATATGTAGCCATTGGTGTAGCATTAGGAAATGCTCACCAAGATGTGAAAGAAATCGCTGATTATATTACTTCTAGTGTTCACGAAGATGGTGTCTATAAAGCACTACTTCATTATCATATAATCTAAAAAGAAAAAGCTGCTATGACAGCTTTTTCTGAATTTATAATAACTTTGATAAAGAAGAAATAAAAACTGAAATAATCAATACAATCCAATACATAGAGAGAATTAATAGAATTATTTTAACGAACATGTTTTGCTTCTTTATAGGAACATTATTTTTAGAAACACCATAACGAAATGCCTGATTACGTTTTAAAGTAGCAGAATCATCTGCTTTTGTTATTGGTTTTTGTCTTGCATACGTGTATTCTTTTGGTTGTGTCGTTGCATATTTATTTACTTTACTTAACGATTTTCCATCCTTATATTGATTACTATTATCGGAATCATATTTCCAACCACAATTTGGGCATCTTTTTTGCGTCATAAGAATATCGGTGTCACAGATAACACATTTTCTACTCATACTATCACCTCGCTTTTAGATCAAAATCAATACTTACATAGACATACGTTTCATTTGTGTATTGATAACTATATAAATAAAAGCTATCTTCACCTTCATCCCAAGAAGAGGAATACTCATCATCATCTCTAAAACTAAAATTTTGATTAATCTCTTCGATTACTATTTGTTCTAAATCTAAAGTGAATGAACTATCTAAATTATTTAAAAACTCCTGCATCCAACGGATTGAGAAATTATCACTTGATAACTTCATTGTTTTTTCAACGTAAATTGAGCTTGTTGCTGTAATATAAGGACCATAGGATTCACTAACTATAAAGGAAATGAATAAATATTCATCATAATTTCCAGTGTTAATATAAATACGTGCTAGCTCTCCTTCTTCAATACTATCACTACCATAATAGTATTCAGTATATTCTAATTTCATACTATCTAATACGTTTAGACTTTTATTATAATAATCTGTCAGTCGATCAATATCCTCTTGTCGAAAAACATAGCCATCATCAATGTTATAATTGTAGTCTTGTTGAGTCTTTCTATTATCATCAAGGTAACCTCCTTTTTTTAACATAACAGAAAGACTAATAAATACGACCATGCAAATTATCAGTACTGTAAATAATGATTGTTGATAATTCTTTGGTTGATGATATTGATTGCCGATACCATCAGGAAATAGCTTTACTCTAGTATTTTGTTGCTGATTGGCCTGTAATTTTATCTGTTGACCATTATTATCCCCCAACGATTTTTTAGATCCCGCATTCTGAACAAACTCATACTTCCAACCACAATTTGGGCATTCATTCGTTGCCAATGGTATCATACAATCACAAACAATGCATTTTCTCATACTATCTCCCTCTTTATTCAAAATACTTGATTGCTTCTATTCCAATATATATAAAATATATCATCCAAAATATGATAAAAACAATACCAACAAACAAAGAAAAACGAATTCTGATTTTCTTCTTTTTCACTACATCATTTTTATTTATAATTGGTTGATGTATGTCTTCTTCTACTTCCTTGGTTGTTTCTTCCATATCCAATCTATCAAAAATTTCTCCACAATAGGAACATTCTAGAGCATCATCTAAAGCAAAGGATCCACAACGATCACACTTTTTGCTCATTATTTATTCACCATAATGACATACAAACCATTCTTTAAATTCCTGAATATAGTTTTCTTTTTCTTCGGTTTTTTTCTCTGTCGACTCAATCGAATAATATTCTACACTTAAATATTGGTAAGAATCTACTAATTCTCCATTGACCCATCTTTGCAAAGAAGGAACCCAAGCAAAATTTAAACGTTCTTGCAATGATTCATAAAAAGCAACTTCTTCTTGACTTGCCCCTTCTTTTCTTGCGGCATCTCTAAATTCTTTAATATTTAAATAGTAAATTCCATAGTTTTGCTTTGTTAGATATTCTTCTAATAATGGATAGAATTCTTCACAATCTGGGCAATCAGGTCTTCCTATGTATAATAAAAAATCGGTGGAACTATTCATTTTTTCAATTAATTCATCATATGTAATTATTTGTATCGTTGTTACTCTATCATGATGATCGACATGATATTCTACTTTCTCCTTTTTACATATAATGTTATCCCCTACACTATTATCTTCGCTCGTAACACCACAACCAATTAGAGTAAAAAGTAATAAAAACATCATTAATTTTTTCATAGCTATCCTCCTAATAAACAAATAAGTATTCTTTTAACCATTCTTTAAAATGCTCTGTTTCTTTCTCCATATACGTAACATCTTTTTTATATTTTTCTATTTCTTTTAAGTAGCTAAAACTACTTTCAATTTTACCCGCTTTGACTAAACAAACATATGGTAATGACGTAATACCATAATACTCAAATAATTCTTGATAGTTTTCTTGCTTCTCACCTTTGATATCAAATAAACCAATGGTCAGTCCATCAAATTTATTAATTAAATCATTAACATATCCTTTGGCTAATATCCCATAGATCGACTGACTATCATAAAACATAATGACATTGTATGCATTATGTTGTATTAATGCTTTACAACTAGTAACACTTAATAAAATATTTCCTGTTGTTATATTATAAGCTTGCCTATATGCTTCCGTTATTTTTTTTCCCTTATGTAAGATTCTAGGACTTATTTTGCTTTGCTCAGCGTTTGATTTCAATCGTTCTTTCTTAACTTTTTCCATATAACTACTCCTTATATGATAAATTATATCATAAATCTATCGTAATTTGAATCATCTAATACATATAAACAAAAAAGGGTTATTTAAATCAAACCCTTTTATTTATAGATTATTTAATTAACGGTTTACCCGTCATTTCTTTAGGAATTGGTAATCCTAATAATTGTAGCATAGTAGGAGCTAAATCGCCTAACTTACCATCATCCACTAATTCTAAATGTGTATTCGTAACAATTAAAGGTACCAAATTTGTTGTATGTGCAGTGAATGGATGATTTTCTTCATCTAACAACGTTTCACTGTTTCCATGATCTGCTGTAATTAACATAGTTCCACCTAATTCTAATACTTTTTGATATATCTCACCAACACACTCATCAACCACACTTACTGCTTTAATTGCTGAAGGAATAACTCCAGTATGTCCAACCATATCACAATTTGCAAAATTGACAATCACAACATCATGAATATCTTTCTCTAATTCTGCTATTAATTTATCTTTGACTTGATAGGCAGACATTTCAGGTTGCAAATCATACGTAGCAACTTTAGGCGAATCGACTAAGATGCGAGTAGAACCTTCAATTTCTTTATCTAAGCCACCATCAAAGAAGAAAGTGACATGTGCATACTTTTCCGTTTCAGCGATTCGTAATTGTTTCAATCCTTGTTTAGAAATATAATCCCCAAATGTATTATCTAATGTAGGTAACGCAAAAGCAATATCTCCATTTACTGTATCTGCATAACGCATCATGCAGACAAAATGAATTCCTTTTGGTTTACTACTAGGTTGCCATAGATAATCATCATTCGTAATCACACTAGACATTTGAATTGCTCTATCTGGTCTAAAGTTTGCAAAGATTATTGCATCATTATCTACAATTGTTCCTTCAACGTTTGGATTATGACCAGGAATAACAAACTCATCATAAACCTCTTGACTATAAGAATCTTTTACATATTGGACTGGATCTGTAAATTCTTTTCCTTCTCCTAATACCATGTTATTATACGCTAATTCAATTCTTTCAAATCTCTTATCTCTATCCATTGCATAATATCTTCCAGAGATTGAATATAGTTCTCCCACTCCAATTTCTTGCATTTTGTTAATTAATTCTTCAATAAAGATAGCTCCACTATTCGGAGCTACATCTCTTCCATCTAAGAAAGCATGCACATATACGTTTGAAAGTCCATGTTTTTTTGCCATTTCTAATAATGCATAGATATGATTGTTTGATGAATGTACTCCTCCATCAGAAAGTAACCCCCAAATATGTAATTTTGAGTTATGTTTCTTTGCATGTTCAATAGCACCTAATAATTTTTCATTTTCATAGAATATTCCATCTTGTACTGCTTTATTAATTAAAGTTAGCGACTGATAGACAATTCTTCCTGCTCCAATATTTAAATGCCCAACTTCACTATTTCCCATTTGTCCTTCTGGTAAACCGACATCCATACCACAACTTTTAATCGAAGTTGTTGGATACAAACTCATTAAATCATCTAAATTTGGTGTATTTGCTAATTTTACTGCATTACCTTTTGTTCTATCACTTAGACCATAGCCATCCATAATGCATAAAATAATTGGTCTTTTTTTCATCCCATTATCCTCCATTTCCTTACTAATTATAATCTTATTTATTCATAATATCAACAAATTAAATTACCTTAGACTAACTATTTTTTTGTTGCTGAAGTACAGATTAAATATAAACCCAGTACACATAGTACTGCTGGCCAGTATTGTTTAAAATTACTAACCACAGTTCCTATTAATCCACTAAATTGACTTGTTTTATCTAACGTTAATAATATTCCTAGAATAATTAGTATTAACCCTATGTTCTTCCTTATTTCCATTTTGCTCACCTACTGTTATTATTGTAGTAAGCAAGCAAGAAGAAATATGTCATATTATTAATAAACTATTAAATATCTGTTGGCATTCCAAAACGAATTCAGTTAATGATAATTGGCTATTTGTTGTTTTTGAATAGACTATAATTTCTTTTGTTTCTTTTAAATATTTTAAATCATTAGAATGAATCAAAACATTAATATTCTTTCTAAATTCCCCAGTTATTTTAATAAAACTACTTTCATCTAGCTTTCGAATAATAATACCACAAAGAGCTAAAGCAATCTCTAAATCATAGTATCTAGATTCTAGATCATTATCAAGATACTTCGCATCAATAATATCTCTTTTTAGTTCAATTTTATGAATCGTATTTAAAATAATTTCAACATTATGTAGTGCTTCTTCATAATGCTCTCTCATTCTTTGTTTGCGTTTTTCTCTGCTCATAAATTCTTCTCCTTAGCCAAAAACGGATAAGATATCTTATCCGTTACAATACTAACCTAAGTTATTCATCATTGCAATATATGATTCAGCAATTAAAGAAGCTCCTCCTACTAAAGCACCATCAATATCTGGTTGCTCTAATAATGTTTTAATTCCTTCAGGTTTGACACTTCCACCATATTGAATTCTAACTTTGTCTGCGACAACTTGTCCATACATTTCAGCAACAATACTACGGATATAACAACAAACATCCTGTGCAATTTCGTTTGTTGCTGTTTTCCCAGTTCCAATAGCCCAAACTGGTTCATAAGCGATAACAACTGTTTCCATACAGTTAGGACAGATATCCTTAAAAGCGGCTATTGTTTGTCTTTTACAAATCTCTTGTGTCATTCCTTTTTCAAATTCTTCCAAAGTTTCTCCAACACAAACAATTGGTGTCATCCCTTCGTTCAATGCTTTTTTGGTTTTTAAATTAACTGTTTCATTCGTCTCTCCAAAATATTGACGTCTTTCAGAATGTCCAATAATTACCCAATCAACACCAATCTCTTTTAACATAGAAGCACTAACTTCTCCAGTATACGCTCCATTATCTTCAAAATGAAGATTTTGAGCAGAAATAACTAGATTTTTAGCCGTCTTTTTTGCATCTTCTAATGCTAGGTAAGGTACGGCAATACCCCAAGTAGCACTATTCGTCACTTTAGAATCAACAGCTTGAATAAAGGCAACTGTTTCATTCTTCGTTTTATTCATCTTCCAATTCCCAACAATTACGGGTTTCCTCATTATCATAAAATCTCCTTATTTATCATCAATCGCTGCAATTCCAGGTAACACTTTACCTTCCATGTATTCTAGTGAAGCACCTCCACCAGTAGAAATATGAGATACTTTATCAGTATACCCTAATTTCATAACAGCAGCAGCAGAATCTCCTCCACCAATAATAGTATTCGCTCCTTCTAAAGAAGCTAACGCTTCACAAATAGCAATTGTTCCTTTAGCGAATGAATCCATTTCAGAAACGCCCATAGGCCCATTCCAAATCACTGTTTTTGCACCTTCTAATTCTTTTGTAAATAATGCAATTGTTTTAGGTCCAATATCTAATCCCATATAGCCATCAGGAATATCTCCATCGCATACCTTAATATCCCCATTTTCGCCATACTCACTTGAAATAATAGAGTCTACAGGTAATATTAATTTGCCTGCTGCTTTATCAATGAAAGATTTTGCTAGTTCCACACGATCTTCTTCTAATAAAGAATTTCCTACTTTTTGTCCTTGTGCTACAGCAAATGTATAACTCATACCACCACCAACAATAACTTTGTCAGCAATCGTTAATAAATTTTCAATAACAGCAATTTTATCAGAAACTTTTGCTCCACCTAAAATAGCCACAAATGGTCTTTCTGGATCACTAATCGCTTTTCCAATGTAGTTAATTTCTTTTTCTACTAAAAAACCAGCTGCAGATGGTAAATATTGAGGAATTCCAGCAGTAGAAGCATGTGCTCTATGCACAGAACCAAATGCATCTTCTACAAAAACATCTCCTAAGCTTGCCCAATATTTTCCTAATTCAGGATCATTCTTACTTTCTCCAGCTTCGTAACGAGTGTTTTGAACTAAAATAACTGTTCCATCTTTCGCATTAGCTACCGCTTCTTCTAATATAGGTCCTCTTGTACAATTAACAAATTGGACTTCTTTTCCTAATAATTCAGATAAACGAACAGCAACAGATTCTAAATTATTTTTAGCTTTGTCTTCTTCTGTTTTTACTTTCCCTAAGTGTGAAAACAATACCAAAGCTTCAGCTCCTTGATCTAATAAATACGTAATGGTTGGTAAAGCCTGTACTATACGATTATCATTCGTAATTTCACCTGTATTTTTATCTCTAGGTACATTGAAATCAACACGTACGATAACTTTTTTACCTTTAACTTCGATATCTCTAATTGTTTTTTTATTCATTCTTTATTACCTCCATGCGAAAATTATAACATTGATTCATAAAATTGTAAATCTTAACACACTTAAAACATATTATAAAATGAGGTGAAAAATATGTATTCATTCTTATATAGAAATCAACTTAATAACTTAATAGATTGTAGCGAAATTTCTTCTTTAATTCAGCGAAATGCACAATTAATTGATTTACGTACACAAGAAGAGTTTTACAAGGAGCATATTGAACATTTTATCAATATCCCTTATCAGCTACTTCCTTATAACTTGGAATTAATTGATAAAGATAAACCAGTATATTTAATCTGCCATTTAGGAAAACAATCGATAGCAGCTAGTAATTATTTAAATCAATTAGGCTACCATGCCTACTCTTTTATTGGCGGAATGTATAATTATCGATTTTATGCCAATCCCACATATTATTAATTTATGTTATACTAAATAAAACAGACAAAACAAAGCAAACTACGACTGGTTTACTTTTTTTGATGCTTTTATAATATTAGTAAAAGGAGATAAATAAAACGATGGAAACTATTACCGACTTACAACAAGCAATTGATTATATTGAAGATCATTTATTAGAACCAATTAATTATGTAACTATTGCAAAACAACTCAACTACTCTTGTTTTCATTTTCATCGTACCTTTGGTATGTTAATAGGTATAAGTGCTAATGAATACATAAAAAATAGACGTCTATTTTTAGCTGCGAATGAACTTTCATCAACAAATGCAAAAGTTATTGATGTAGCTTTGAAATATGGCTATGAAACACCAGAAAGTTTTACGAAAGCATTTAAACGATTTCATGGAATAACACCTAGTCAGTCTAAGAAAAAAGGTGCTCCATTAAAATTATTTGCTCCTTTAAAAATTACGATTCAATTAAAAGGAGGATCTACTATGGATTATAGAATTGAAGAAAAAGAAGCTGTCTCATTAATAGGTATAACTTAATCATTCAAAAATGAAATAACAAACGATGATGAGAATCATGATATTTCAGATTTTTGGGATCAAATGTATAAAGAAAAAATGATGGATAAACTAACTTCCATCGCCTTGGCTCCTTATATTTATGGGACTTGTTCTCCACAGAATAAAGAAAGTGGTTGTTTTGATTATAGCATTGCTGTAGAGTATGATACATCATATCGTTGTCCCGATGATTTTACAGTCATTGATTTACCTGCAACTTTATGGGCAGTGTTCCCATGTTATGGTGAGGATGGCCAATGTATTGCCGATACATGGAAGCGAGTATTTTTGGAATTTATCGTTCAAACTCCCTATAGGATTAAAGATGATATTGATTTTGAATTATATCCTTTCAACAGTAAAGATGGTTTATTTTGTGAGTTATGGATACCAGTAACTATATCTGAATAAATAAATAAATACAAATACAAAAAATAAAGACGTTTATTTTTCAAGCTTACTTATTTCAAGTTAAAGTAAAACAAACAAAAAAGAAGAAAGTACTTCCTTTTATGGAAATAACTTTCTTCTTTTTTGCTTATCCCTTTTTTTAAAGTTTCCTATCTGAACGATATCGTTCTATTCATGATAATTATTATTATAATATTGTCAATTTAATAAACTTATACATTCTATATCATTATTATTTTATCAACAGCTGAGTAATAATAGCTCATCAAATCTTCAAGGTGAATCTCGCTCTCATCTATATGTGGTAGCTTCTTTACTACTAGAAAAAAACCTCTTGAAACTCTTCTACACTTTTTTAATTCCTGACTTGAATTCATTCTCTTGGTCCTCTTATTCCGTATAATGTTTATCTCTACCCTATGCATATTATGCATAAATATCAATATAAGGCGTAAGCATAAGATAAAATTATTTTGGTGATGCAAATTATGAATTTTAGATTACTTGATTTAAGAGTGGAAAAAAATCTAACACAGACACAAGTGGCTCATGTATTAAATGTGTCTCAAGAAACATATTCTAGATATGAAAACGGTCGTGTAAACATTCCGATTGAAAGTCTTATTACGTTAGCTTCACTATATCAAACGAGCATTGATTATATTGTTCGATTGACTAATGTTAAATCTCCCAATAAAAGAGCACAAGTTCAAAGTAATAAAGAACGAGGTAAAAGAAGCTATCATTTTAAACTTAAATAATCATTATTTAATTAGATTGAGAAAACTATCTTTTTATTAATCAAACATTAAAAAAAGGACCGTTATTTTTCAATGTCATTAACTTAAGGGTATTGACAAATGAAATTGCAGAAAAAAGATTAGGTTTAAGCTCATTACTGATGATTTGACCTAATCTTTTCTTGTTTTAATTAAATATGAGTATATGAAAAAG
>Ga0153996_1000462_pt1 | contig 18314 bp, 21 predicted proteins | sample TSNC080MetaG_FD_104728 | JGI IMG/M metagenome (GOLD analysis project Ga0153996, IMG submission 104728) | Attine ant fungus gardens microbial communities from North Carolina, USA - TSNC080 MetaG | ecosystem: Host-associated > Fungi > Mycelium > Unclassified | place: USA: North Carolina, Lumber...
ATTTAAATCTCGAACTAAATGATGAGTTGGAACTAATTCATCCATAGATAGAAGAATCCAAGAATAATTAGCACTTTGCCTATTTTTCGCCATAACTTCACCCTCCAAACGATTTGATTTCTACGCTTATATTATATCATATTTAGTTGATTTAATCGACATATTTTTAGTTTTATCATCATATAAATACCATTGAATTAATTGTTGTTTACTTTGGCTTTTTTTCCTCTTTTTTCTTTTTGTTTCTTTCCCTATAATCAAAAAAACTGCTGACTCATTGTCAACAGTCTGGGGGTATGATTTAATCATAATTAAATCATACCCTTTCATATAATGATTTCTATATATAAAAAACACTGTTTAAATATTTGATAAACAGTATTTTCATAGTAGATTATTTATTGAAATCGTTATATAATTCTATAGCTTTATCGAAAACAGCCTTACCATTCATAGTTCCATAATCTTTCATATCAATTAAATGAACTGGAGTAGCTCCATTAACTAATTTTTCTAAAGACTTTAATTTGAAACGTACTTGAGGTCCAATCATTAATACATCGAATTCTCCTAAATATTGATTAACTTGGGCTTCTGAAACTGCCCAAATCTTTGCTTCTACACCAGCCTCTTTAGCTGCTGTTTCCATCTTAGTAACTAATAGACTAGTTGACATTCCTGCTGAACAGGCTAACATAATTCTTACCATTTTGTATTCTCCTTTTCTATTTATAACTTTTGTATTTACCATTCATAGTTATGGTACAATATTATTAAACCACAAAACGAAAGCGTTGTCACGTTTTTTTAATGAAATAGCTTTCTTTGTAGTTTGATTGGGTTAAAATTTTCTATATATAATTAGAAAGCACATAGAATTAAAGAGGATTTTATCAAAAAGAATCAGCTTATTTTACTAAGTTGATTTTATTGTGTTATAATAATTATTGGAGGTATTTATATGGAATTTAATGAATGTATTAAAACAAGAAGAAGTATACGAAAGTATATTGATAAAAAGATAGAGCAAGATACGATTAAAAAGATAATTGAAGCAACGTTATTTGCTCCAAGTTGGAAACATACACAAGTGGCAAGATACTATATAGTACTAGATCCAATTAAGAAAAAAGCAATTACAGATAGTATGCCAGATTTTAATATACTACAATGTGAGAGTGCACCTTGCCTTATTGTTTCAACAATGTTTAAAAATCGTTCGGGATATAATAGAGATGGAACATTTAGTACGAATAAAGAAAAAGGTTGGCAAATGTATGACTGTGGAATTTCTAATTACTTATTTACGCTAGAAGCCCATAATCAAGGATTAGGAACTGTTATTATGGGAATATATGATGAAGAAGTAATAAATAAGACATTAGATATTCCAAAAAGCGAAGAAGTAGCTGTCGTCATCGCTTTAGGGTATTATGATGAAGATGGGCAACTTCCAAAACAAAGAAATGTGGAAGATATTTATTGTATTAAGTAGGTGGTCTATGAAAAAAATATATGAATATGCACATGATTGGATTGAAAAATCTGTGAATAATAATGATATTGTTGTTGATTTTACTATGGGAAATGGTAATGATACGTTAAGACTTGCTAAAATGGTTCCTAATGGTAAAGTTTATGGATTTGATATTCAAGAAAAAGCGTTAAATACAACAAAAGAGAAATTAGAAAAAGAAGGTATTACTAATTATGAACTAATATTGGATTCACATATTTTCATGAATCAATACATTAATAAATATAAAGCAGGAATTTTTAATTTAGGATATTTACCATCTGGAGATAAATCAATCACTACAAAAAAGAAAACAACAAAATTAGCAGTCATGCATGCGTTAGATCTTTTAGAAGTTAAAGGTATTTTAGTAATTGTTGTTTATCCAGGACATGCAGAAGGTAAACTTGAAAGCCAAATGTTAGAAGCATTTGTTAGTGAATTAGATAATCAAGACTTTGACGTGATGAAACTATCTGTAAAAAATAAAAAGAATGCACCATATGTACTAATAATCGAAAAAAATAGACCTATTACCTTTTAGTGGTAATAGGTCTATTCGTTATCTAGGTCTAGGCATTGGTCTTCCCCAAGGTCCAGGTCTATCCCAAGGTCCAGGTCTTCCCCAAGGTCCAGGTCTTCCCCAAGGTCCAGGGCCAAACCAAGGTCCATTTCCAAACCATAATGGATTATACCAGTTTCCAGGATATCCCCAAGGGCCAACTCCTATTCCTATACTAGGACCAGGACCAACCACTACTTGTCTGTCTAGATTTTCTTCAAATTGTGGATTAATATTCATTCTCTTACCTTCCTTTCACACTATTTTATGTAGTCATCTGTACTATAATAAGGATAAATGACTATAAAATAAGTTAAATAGTATTTTTTTCAATATAATGCTATAATAATTAAAAAGGGTGATATGATAAATGAATATATTTTCTCATGAATTAATAATACAAGAAGCACAAAAAATGTTTAATATTACTTCGTACATCAAAAATGATGTTAAGCAAAGTCGAGTTAAAAATGGAATTGTTGTAGTTTATTGTCCTCATACGACTGCTGGAATTACGATTAATGAAAATGCAGATCCAGCTGTTTGCAATGATATGCTATACGGATATGAAAAAGTCTTTCCAACAAGCGATAGCAATTATAAGCATTATGAAGGAAATTCACATTCTCATATGAAATCTACGGCTTTTGGTGCTAGTCAAACACTTATTATCCAAGATGGGGAAGTACTTTTAGGGGTTTGGCAAGGTGTTTATTTTTGTGAATTTGATGGACCACGTCAAAGAAAATTTTATGTAAAAATAATAAATGGATAGATGGGTATTGGTAAAACTATATCCATTTTTTCTTAAAAAAATTAGACAATGTTACTATAAAGTTGTATGATATATGTTGTTATAATAGTGCATATACAATGTTAGGAGGAAGATAATGAAACTTGGGAGAAACGAACCGTGCTGGTGTGGAAGTCATAAAAAATACAAGCAATGCCATTTAAGCTTTGATGAAAAGTTAATCACCCTAGAAAGAAACAATAAAGAAATTCCAACAAGAGTAATGATTAAAAACGAAGAACAAATTCGACTGATAAAAGAAAGTGCAGCGATTAATACTGCAGTATTAAATGAAGTAGAGAAACAGATTAGAGTTGGAATGACAACAGAAGAAATCAATCAGATTGTTAGCGATTTTACTTTGTCTAAAGAGGCAGTTTGTGCTCCATTTGGTTATCAAGGATACCCAAAGAGTGTTTGTACCTCTATTAATGATCAAATATGCCATGGAATTCCTGATGAAAGCATTATTTTAAAAGAAGGAGATATTGTAAACGTAGATGTTTCAACGATTTATCATGGATATTATTCTGATGCTTCTAGAATGTTTTGTATTGGAAAGATATCAGAGGAGGCTCAAAAACTAGTCGATGTGACAAAAGAATGCTTACAATTAGGAATCAAAGCAGTAAAACCGTGGGGGCACTTAGGAGATATTGGAGCTACCATCGAAGAACATGCTCGAAATCATGGTTATAGTGTTGTTGAAGAATTTGTGGGGCATGGAGTTGGGATAGAATTTCATGAAGATCCAATGGTCCCACATTATGGTGTAAAGGATACGGGAATGATTTTAGTTCCTGGAATGATATTTACAATTGAACCAATGATCAATCAAGGAAAAGCAGATTTGTTTATTGATTCTAAAAATAAATGGACTGCATATACTAAGGATGGTTCTTTATCTGCCCAATGGGAACATATGATTTTAGTGACTGAGTATGGGGTAGAAATATTATCTTATTAATGGGGTGATTTATGAGATTAGATAATCAAGATATCAATGGTGTTATTCCTCTTATAAAAAAAGGAATTGACAAGTACTTTCATATTAAAATTGATGTAATAAAATTGTTTATTAATAATGACAAAATATATTTTGATGGACAAGGATTGTATAAGGGAATAAGTTTTAAACTAGATGGAAATTGTACAATTACACTTAATCACGATTGTTTTGTTCTATCTTTTCATGATGCAATTATTCGTAGTGCATTTATGAATATTGAGTTAGATAATTTTATTAAACAGTTTTTAAAACAAGATAATACTATATTTTACAATAATAACAAACTATATATTCGAAGTACGATAAGTCCAATTCCAATCAAAGTTAATGAATTTCAAATTATTAATAATGAAATTAAGTTATCTGTTAGTGTTTTAAGCTAAACTTTTCCCAAGTTTAGCTTTTGATTTTTGTCATAGAGAGTGTATAATAAATGATAGAAATATAGGAGGAACAATATAATGTTTAATTTTGATGAAAAGATTGATAGAAAAAATACCAACTGTGTTAAATGGGATATGATGAGAGAACTTTATTATGATCATCAAGAAATGCTACCATTTTGGGTAGCTGATATGGATATCGCAGTACCTAAAGCAATTACTGAGGCAATTATCAAACGTGCTAGTCATGCCGTCTATGGATATGAGTTAGTTAACGATGATTATTATCAAGCGATTATTTCATGGTTAAAGCGTCGTCATGGTGTTTCGATTGATAAAGAAGATATTGTTTTTAGCCCTGGGATTGTCACTGGATTGTATACAGCAGTTGCTGCCTTTAGTAAAGTGGGAGATCATATTGTTGTACAAAAGCCTGTCTATTATCCATTTTTTAATGCCGTCAATGATCAAGAAAGAGTATTAGTAAGCAATAATTTAAAACGAGTAGACAATCATTATGAAATCGATTTTGTAGATTTAGAAGAAAAATTAAGTAAAGACAATGTTACAATGATGATTTTCTGTTCTCCACATAATCCAGTAGGCAGAGTTTGGAGAAAAGAAGAAATTAGTAAAGTAGCAGAATTATGTCTTAAATATAATGTAGTTTTAGTAAGTGATGAGATTCATTCTGATATTGTTTTTAATGGTCATGTTCATCACTCTTTGTTAAACGAACGTACGATTGATGATATATTGATATGCTTAAATGCACCTAGTAAAACATTTAATATTGCAGGACTGTATAGTGGATATGCTATTATTAGAAATCAAGAAAAAAGAGAAGCATATAACGCTGTTAAAACTACATGGCACCAAACATCAATTAACCCTTTTTCATGTGCTGCGACAATTGCCGCTTATAATGAATGTGAAACTTGGAATGATGAGTTGAATGTTTATTTATATGAAAACTATCTATATTTTAAGAAAAACGTTGAACAAAATTGTCCAAAATTAAAAGTATTAGATTTAGAAGGGACTTATTTAGTTTTACTTGATTATCGAGAATTAGGAATTAGTGCCGATGAAATGCAAAAGAAGTTAACGCAAGAAGCTCATGTGGCATTGCAAAGAGGAGAACAATTTTGTGTTGAGGGTCATGTGCGTGTCAATTTAGGTACGAGACGAGAGAATGTAATAGCATTGGTTGACCGTTTAATTACAGTATTTAAATAATATAAAAATAAGGGAAGAGTATTTCTTTTCCCTTTTACTAGAAGGAGAGCAAATGAAGGATAACTTAACAATTAAAGATATGATGGAGATGCAAGAAGAATTAAATTTACAACATCGTGAACGCTGGGGTGAGAGAACAGTTGAGGATGGTCGAAGTTACATACTTTGGATGATGGGGGAACTTGGTGAAGTAATTGATATCATAAAGAAGAAAAATGAAGATGCTATTATCAATGACTCGATAGTACGTGAAGCATTTGTCGAAGAGATGGCAGATGTATTAATGTACTTTAATGAAGTTTGCCTTAGCTACTCAATTGATGCTCAAGAATTATCGTTTGCTTATCAAAGCAAACATCAAAAAAATATGAGAAGAGATTATAAAAAAGATAATGATGAATTTTTATCAAAAAAATAATTGATTTTCATTAATGAATTTGATTGCAAATGGCGACTACAATTGATATAATGAGAAAAAATATAACCTTTTAAATTAATCCGAGAGATTAATAAAGGTATAATTAGCTTAAATATTTCTTAGGACGATTATACCTTTTCAAGGTATTTTTCTTTATATATGAGGAGGTAAAAAATGAATGTATTTACATTAAGTGATGTTTCAAATCAAGAGATTTTAGAAATCCTTGAAGAAGCTGAAGAATTTAAAAAAGGCAAAGAAGTAAGTTATAAAGGCAAAAAATCTGCTGCTTTCTTGTTTTTTGAAAATTCAACTAGAACGCATTATTCATTCGAGAAAGCAGCTCTAAATTTAGGAATTAAGACGCAAAACTTAGAGGTTTCAACGTCAAGTGTTCAAAAAGGTGAAAGCTTATATGATACTTGTAAATTTTTCGAATCAATTGGATCAGATATATTAGTTATCCGACATCCAGAAGAAAATTATTTTAATCAATTAGATGGAATTAAGATTCCAATACTAAATGGCGGAGATGGTACTGGTAATCATCCTAGTCAATCGTTATTAGATTTATATACTATCAAAGAGCACTTTGGCTATTTTGAAGGATTAAATCTAGCGATTGTAGGTGATATTAAACATTCGAGAGTCGCTCATACAAATTATCAAGTAATGAGAAGGCTAGGAATGAATGTTTATACTAGTGGACCATCTTTTTTTCAGGAAGAAGGCTATCAATACATTGATTTTAATCAAGCAATTGATAAAATGGATGTGATTATGTTGTTACGAGTTCAATTTGAACGACATAATAATCAATTCACATTAACAAAGGAAGAGTATTTAAACCAATATGGATTAACAATCGAAAAAGTTAATAGAATGAAAAAAGATGCAATTATTATGCATCCTGCACCTTTTAATAGAAACATGGAAATTAGTGATGATGTCGTTGAATGTCGTAAATCTAAAATTTTTGAACAAATGAAAAATGGAGTATTTGTTAGAATGGCATTAATCAATAGGGTGTTAAATAATGAATGATAAATTTATATTAAAACAGGGTATTGTTTTCTATCATCAAGAATTAGTCAAAAAAGATGTGTATATAGAAAAAGGATGTATTAAGGAAATTAATGATACAATTACAAAAGAGGATGTTGAAGAAATTGATGTTAGTAATTGTTTAGTCTGCCTTGGATTTATCGATATGCATGTCCATTTAAGAGAACCAGGTTATGAATATAAAGAAACTATTGAAACAGGGACTTTGAGTGGGTTATATGGTGGTTTTAGTCATATTGTTGCGATGGCAAACACAAATCCTTGTATGGATACTGTGGAAGTTATTGAGGATTTCCAAGCTAGAGTAATGAAGAGTGCTCATACTAATGTATCAACATTTAGTGCCATTACAAAAAAGTTAGCTGGAAAAGAATTAGTTGCTATGGGTGAAATCATAAAAAGACCTATTGTGATTGGTTTTTCTGATGATGGCAAAGGTGTTCAAAATGATCAAATGATGGAATCTGCTATGAAAAAAGCCTATCAACTAAACAGTATTATTGTTGCTCATTGTGAAGATGAAAGAGATTTATTGAGGGGTGCTTGTGTTAATGAAGGTGGTTTCTCTAAGCAACATGATTTAATCGGTATTAATAATGCGAGTGAATACAATCAGGTAGCTAGAGATATTGACTTAGTAAGGCAGATTGGCAACAGATATCATGTTTGTCATGTTTCTACCAAGGAAAGTGTTGAACTAATTAAGCAAGCAAAGAAAGAAAATTTACAGGTAAGTGGAGAGGTAAGTCCACATCATTTACTACTGAGTGATGATGAAATTGAAAAGGCTTGTAGTTCATATAAAATGAATCCACCACTAAGATCAAAAGAAGATAAACTAGCATTACTAAAAGGATTAAATGAAGGTGTGTTAGAAGTCATTGCAACAGATCACGCACCTCATAGTAGGGAAGAAAAGAAGCAAAGCATAGATAAGGCTCCTTTTGGAATTATTGGATTACAACATGCTTTCCCACTTCTTTACACAAGATTAGTCAAAGAAAACATAGTAAGCTTAGAAACAATTCTTAATGCACTAACAATAAACCCTAGAAAGCTGTTACATATAGATGGAAGCTTTGATGTCAATCAACCTGCTGATATTTGTGTTTTTGATTTAGAGAAAGAATATCAAATAAAAGAAGAAGATATCATATCAAAATCATCGAATATGCCTTTTTTAGGAGTAAATGTATTTGGAGAATTAAAATTAATGATAATCAATGGAGATATTAAACTTAGGAGGTAATGATGGCTAATAAACATGGAATAATGCAGATTGTCAGCAATGTAAAGATTGCGAAAGATGTTTATAAAATGATAGTAAAAGGCGATGGTGTAAAATACATTCAACGACCTGGTCAATTTGTGAATCTAAAAATTGATAACATTGAAACATATTTACGAAGACCGATGAGCATTTGTGATTATGATTATGCAACAGATAGTCTCACAATTATCTATAAAGTAGTAGGTAGAGGAACAAGGCTTATGCAAAAAATGCAACCAAACGAGTATGTAGATATGTTAATAGGATTGGGTAATGGATTTATGATTCCAAACTCTATTAAAACAGCTTTATTAGTTGGTGGTGGAGTAGGAGTTCCACCACTATATAAACTAGCGAAAGACTTACATCAAAAAGATATTAACGTAGTATCTGTATTCGGTTTTCGAAATAAAGAAGATATATTTTATGAAGAAGAATTTAAACAATTTGGTCAAGTTTATATTGCTACCGATGATGGAAGCTATGGTTTTAAAGGGAATGTAATTGAGCTTATCAAAGAAAAGAAAATAAGATATGATAAATATTTCGCCTGTGGACCAGAGCGAATGTTGGATGGATTAGTTCTATTTGATCATCATAATGGATACCTATCCTTTGAAGAAAGAATGGGTTGTGGCTTTGGTGCGTGTATGGGTTGTTCTTGTAAAGTAAAAACAGCCCCTTATAAACGAATTTGTGTAGAGGGACCAGTATTGGAAGCTAGTGAGGTGATTGTTAGTGGATAAACGTTTAGAAATTACATTACCTGGAATGACAATTAAAAATCCAATTATTCCTGCTAGTGGAACATATGGATTTGGTTATGAATTTTCAGATTTTTATGATATTAATATTTTAGGAAGCATTATGTTGAAAGGAACAACCTTAGAACCTAGATTTGGTAATCCTTTACCTAGAATTGCAGAAGGAAAATATGGGATGCTAAATGCAATAGGTCTTCAAAATCCTGGGGTTGATAAGGTCATGAGTGAAGAACTGGAAAAACTAAGACCATTATATAATGATGTAGTGATAGCGAATGTAGCTGGAAGTTCGATAGAAGATTATATAGAAACCGCTAAAAGAATATCGTCTCATGATAAGGTAGGTGCTTTAGAATTAAATATTTCTTGTCCTAATGTAAAAGCAGGAGGTATTCAATTTGGAACTGATCCTACTATGGCGAAAGAATTAACTAGAAGAGTCAAAGAAGTAAGTAGTAAACCTGTCTATGTAAAGTTATCACCGAATGTGAGCGATATTACAATCATGGCAAAAGCAGTGGAAGAAGCTGGAGCTGATGGTATTACAATGATTAATACATTGATTGGTATGCGTTTTGATTTGAAAACAGCAAAACCGATTATCTATAATAAAACAGGGGGATATTCTGGACCAGCGATATTTCCTGTGGCTTTACGTATGATTTATCAAGTATATGAAGCTGTCAATATTCCTATTATTGGAATGGGTGGAGTCAGTAGTGCAGAGGATGTCATTGAGATGATGTATGCAGGAGCTAGTGCGGTAGCCGTAGGATCTAGTAATTTAGTGGATCCATATGCTTGTGTCAAAATTATTAAACGGTTACCAGATATAATGGATGAGTTGGCGATTGATAGATTAGAAAATATTATTGGAAGGAGTCATAATAATGGAGAGTAGGGTTATTATTGCATTAGATTTTAAAAGTAAAGAGGAGACTATTAATTTTTTAGATAAGTTTCAAAACGAGAAACTGTATGTAAAAGTTGGAATGGAAGCAATCTATGGACAAGGATTTGAATTGATTAAAGAAATCAAAGAAAGAGGACATCAAATTTTCTTAGATTTAAAATGTCATGATATACCGAACACTGTAAAAGGTGCTATGCGTCAATTAGCAAGATTAGGTGTAGATATGGTAAATGTTCATGCAAGTGGTGGTATTGCAATGATGAAGGCTGCTATTGACGGTTTAGAAGAAGGAAAAGTAACAGATCAAAGACCATTGTGTATTGCTGTTACTTGTTTAACTAGTCTAGATCAAGGTATTTTAGATAAAGAATTATTAATTGAGAAATCATTAGAATCTGTTGTATTACACTGGGCTAAGAATGCGAAAGAAGCAAGTTTAGATGGTGTGGTATGTTCACCATTAGAATCAAAAATGATACATGAGAATTTAGGAGAAGACTTTTTAACAGTTACTCCAGGTATTCGTTTATTAGAGGATAGTGTAGATGATCAAAGAAGAGTAACCACACCAACAATTGCGAAAGAACTAACATCTAGTTATATTGTAGTAGGTAGAACGATTACAAAAGCTAAAAATCCTTTAGAAAGATATTTAAAAGTAGTAGAGGAGTTTCAAGGATAAGATAGACTAAAAATCAATTACATAATAACAAGGAGAAAAGAGTATGAAAAGAAAAATAGCAGAACATTTGTTACATATTGAAGCAGTGTTTTTAAGACCTAATAATCCTTTTACTTGGGCAAGTGGTATTAAGTCACCGATTTATTGTGATAATAGATTGACTCTTTCATATCCGAATGTGAGAAAAGATATAGAGAAAAGCATGGCAGATTTAGTGAAAGAAAAATTTCCTGAATGTGAAGTTTTAATGGGAACAGCTACTGCTGGTATTCCTCATGCTGCATTAATGGCGGAAATCTTAGATTTGCCAATGGGTTATGTCAGAGGAGGAGTAAAGAGCCATGGAAGAAATAATCAAATAGAAGGAAAGATTCAAGAAGGAATGAAAGTAGTAGTGGTAGAAGATTTAGTTTCTACTGGTGGAAGTAGTATTGAATGTGTTGAAGCATTAAGGGAAGCAGGTTGTGATGTATTAGGAATGGTTGCGATATTTACGTATGGATTAGAAAAGGGGAATACTAATTTTAAAAAAGCAAATTGTCAGTATTATTCAATTACTGATTATGATACTTTGATTAATGTAGCGGTGGAGAAAGAATACATCAAGGAAGAAGATTTAGAGAAGTTGAAAGCTTGGAAGAAAGATCCAAGTGATCAAAGTTGGATGGAGAAATAATTAAAGTGTTGAGATTTTGTTGACATCATTGTATGGTATTGGAGATATAATAATTGATTATTATATTTGAACTAAAATCAGTTAATTTGAAGGGTAAGTGAAGAAAACCGGTTATTTCGCTTACCTTTTCGCTTTTATATATTTCTTTAAATAGTTGCTCTTAAAATTAATATAAAAAGAAAAAACAGAGCATTTTAAACTCTGCTTATAATACTTATTTATTTCTAAAGACAAACAATTTACTGAGAATATAATTCAGAATAATAACAACAACTTGAACACTCAATTTAATAATTTTATCATTAAATTCTAGTTTTGAAACAAAAATATACATAATTAACATATCAATTAATAAAGTAAGAACCCTAGCAGAAAAGAAAGAACCCATTTCCTTTAATTTATTATCATTCTTACTTTGAAATACAAAAGAACGATTAGTAAAATAAGCAAAGGTAACAGATCCAATCCAAGAAATGACATTAGCAATTTGCAATTCAATTTCATTATTAGGATTTAATACAGTCAAAACACTTATATAATAAATGAATAAACTAACTAAAGTTGTTAGTCCACCAATAATTACATAATTAATAATTTCTTTATATTTATTGTATCCATCGAATAATAGTCCTTTTACTTTTCCCACACATCTTAATCTCCTTCTACTAAATTATGTTCAATAACAAATCTTGGTCTTGCTTTCGTTTCACTATAAATTTTGCCTATGTATTCACCAATTAGTCCTATTGAAATCATTTGAATACCACCTAATAACCACATTGAACATACAATAAACGTCCAACCATCGACAGTTTTTCCAATAATTTTAACGAGTACCGAATATAAAATAACGAATAAACTTGCAAGCAAAATTAAAAAACCTAAATTTAACACCAAGGTAATTGGTTTAACGCTGAAAGATGTAATTCCATTCCAAGCAAAAGATAACATTTTTCTTAGTGGATATTTGCTTTCACCAGCAAATCTTTCATTTCTTTCATAATATACTATATCACTTTTGTAACCAATTAATGGGAAAATTCCACGTAAAAATAAATTAACTTCATTATATTTAAATAATTCATTTAATACTGTTTTAGAAGTAAGGCGATAATCTGCATGGTTAAAAACAATATCAACGCCCATCATTTTCATGAATTTATAAAATCCTTCTGCGGTTGCACGTTTAAACAAAGTATCTTTTTTTCTACTACTTCTAACACCATATACAATTTGATTACCTTCTTGATATTTTTCAATCATTTCATCTATAGCATTGATATCATCTTGAAGATCTGCATCCATGCTAATAATTATATCAGCATGTTCTTTGGCAACGGATAAACCTGCTAAAAGAGCATTTTGATGACCTCTATTTCTTGATAGTGAAATACCAGTAATGGAATCATATTTATTGCTTAATTCTTGAATTAGATTCCAAGTGTTATCTTTTGATCCATCATTAACGTATAAAACCCTACTCTTTTTATCAATTTTTTGATTTAATACTAAACTGTTCAACTTTTCTATAATCCTAGTTGTTGTTTCTGCTAATACTTCTTCCTCATTGTAGCAAGGCATTACAATAAATAATTTATTCATGTTTTTGTCTCCTAACTTTTCAAAATTAACATATAAAACATTGTATCATTATAAATTTCAAAATGCAAAGAAATGTAAGATGGAACTTCCAATAGAATTATATACTGAAATATTTGGAAAATATTTTTTTGTAATATTCATTTATTTTTAATATTGATGAAATTTTTCAATAATGATAGAATAATGAATGTCAAAGGAGCTAACTATAGTTAATTCAAGTAAAAAGTGAATTAATTTGGTTATATAAAGAAGCACATTGAAAAGTGAATAAAAGTGTACACTGAAAACAACTACCAAGTAGCTGACATTTTGGGAAACGCTTACAATCACCTAATTTTACGTGAGGGTTGAAACCTCAAATGGAATGTTTTGACTTAATAGATTATAAATGACTCGAAGCATTTTTCTAACAACATGACCTTAAGCACATCTATGGGATTTACCTTGCGACCTTTTCAAGGTATAATATGTATAGAAAGTGGAATTAAATTTGCAGACAGGAAGGGCAACTTGATAAAGAGCTTTACGAAGAAGTGAAGCCAATACTAGGGAATGAAAAGATAGGAGAGTTAAGTTCATAAGCCAAATCTTCTATTTTTTGTTTATGAATACGTAATTGATTCTCGATAAGCTCAATGATATCAATAAGAGACTGGATTTCAAGAACAGCAATTTGACTATTTCACCAATCGAATGTCTAGAGATTTCTCTAAGTTGATTGACATCACAATTAACTTTCTTACCACGTCTTTTAATGGTAATAATGCTCTTACTATGAGACAAATGAGAATGAGCAAGGTGATAAGTAGAACTAAATTCTTTTAAAACAGCCATCTGCGAGTAATGATTTTAAGTAGAGATACAAGTTCACGAGTTATCCAAAAAGACAAAGACTTATCTAACTGATTTCAATTCATATATACTGATTTGGCAATGAACTCCTTAAGGAAGTCAAAGCTACAAGGGAAAAGCAAAGTACACATTCACTTTTACAATTGTACAAGAAATTGAAATTATAGAAAGGATAAAGTATAAATGAATTAGGTTTTATTAAGCTTCGATTTGCCTAATTACATTATACTAGTAAGTTGCATATATGGAAAAAATAAAACTATCTTTATTTAACAAAAAAATACAACTAAGTGTGATCTGTGTATTTAGCATATTTTTTGCACTGATATTATTGCAACATCGCATGGTTTATTTAGGATTTGATGACTTTGGTTATGCATCGCTTTCATATTTTCACCCGCTTAAAAATTTTAGTGGTCATAGCTATAATTTTTCTCAAGCTATTCAATATTTATATGGGCACTATATATATTGGGGTGGACGTGTGCTCTATTTTGGATTCGAACTATTCTTTTTACGTTTTGGTATTAATACTATACGCATTGCTCAATCGTTGATCATAGTAGGTATTTGTTATACAATTTATACCATTTTAAAAAATAAATATTCTTCTAAAGTTATAGCTTTGTTTTCTTGTTTTATTTTCTTCTTGCTTCAAATTGAAGTAAATGGAGATGGTACTTATTGGTTTACGGCTTCCGTTTTATATCTTTGGCCATTACTACCATTATTCACAGGAACATACTTATTCAATCAATATCTTTTAACAAATAACAAATCCGAATTCCCATTAATAAAAAAAATTATTATCTGTCTTTTAGTATTTATCGCCTCTTTTTCGCAAGAACAAATTGCTTTTTCTGTATTAATTATGATAGCGTTAATGATTGTATTATATTATTTTAAAACAAAGAAACTTACGAAGTTTATGTTCTTTGTTAGTTTATCTGCAATTATTGGGTTTCTTATTCTTTATATAGCCCCTGGTAATTATGCTCGTCAAGTAGGGGATTTATTTTATGAAAAATCACTTATTGCAAAATTATTTGAGTCAATACCAAGAACTCTATATCGATATTTCTCTAAAGCAACTTTTTTATTTCAATTGGTTTTATATATGTGCTGTACCTATTCTTCCTTAATAATGATTAAAAATAAGAAAAGGGGACGTATCATTAATATTGTTTTTTTAGGTATTGCAATATTCTTATTTTTCCTTTTGATTACTAAAAAAAATACAGCAACTTACTTATTAAGTATTATAGATAATGAAATAATTGTAGTTCTAATCTTATTATTTTCTATTTCTTGTATCCTCTTTAATATCGTTAGCTATATCTTTTTCATTAAAAAAGATGATTATTTACTTTCGCTTAGTATTGGTGCGATTGCATCTTTTATACCAATGCTATACGCACCTTATTTTGTAGATAGAGCTTTTACTCCAATGTTATTTTTGCTAACACCATTTTTAGTATCAGTAATTTTTGATGCATTTAATTTATCTATTGTTGAAAAACTTCCTTTACATATTTTTCTATGTTTTATTTTAGTAGCATCTGGGATAAATTACTTCGAACAACTTTATGGTTATTATAGAAATTCAAAGTCTAGAGAATTAACGCATCGAATATTGACTGAAACTGCTAAACGAATTGATAATGGTGAAGTGATTGAAAGTGTTACAATATACAAAAATGAGAATGATCGTTATACTGGTCTTATGCCTTATAATTGTGGAGATGGTCAACCATTATTTGAAGACAGTATGAAAAAATATTATGATCTGCCTCTTGATATTCAATTCAATTGGATAGCAGCGGAGAATATTGGATAAATAAAAAAGTATCCTAATTTTAACGGATGGTATAAAGTGGTATAAGTGAAAAAAGTTTTTATGGGGCACTTTATGGGAGATTCTAAACTTTGGTGAAATGCTCCTTTTTTCATATGTAATGTTGAAGTGAACCCAAATAGTTGGACAAAGTAAACTTAAGCTGGAAGAAATGGTATAATAACAGGACATCAAAAAGAGAATAAAGAATGCCCTGTTTTTTATATGGCAAGAAAAAGTTTTATTAAAGAAAAAATAACAGCAGTTGCGAAATAGTGTTAATCATCAACATTATAAGCAAAGATTATTAGAAAAAGAAAACAAAGAGCTGAGAGAGGAAATTGAGTTTAAAAAGTATTCAAAAGAATACGATATCAAGAAGGCGTGCAAACTATTAATAATATCCCGACCTAAAAATGAACTTAATTGAAAATATAGTAGTTTTCTACTACCTCTACTAACAAAGTATGGGTGGGGGATAACATATATACCTAGGAAGGCATACTTTATCTTGCCATATGCATCGACTTATATAGTAGAAAAGGCAATTCCTATGATAACGCAATAATAGAATCATTGTATCGAACATTAAAAAGAGAGCTTATTGATGACTCACAATTTGCGAATCGTTAACAAGCTCAACAAAATAGCTTCAACTTTATTGAAATTTATTACAGCACACAAAGAATTCATTCAGCATTAAATTATATAACCTAGCCAATTTAAAGAACAATATTGTAATAATCTAATTATCTTAACTTCACGTCTACTTTTTATGGACATTTCCACACCTTCTTTAAGTCCAAACAACGACGAAATTAGTATAAACTATAAAGGAGAACAATACACTTGAAACATATTATCATAAATATTTTAGATTTAAAAGATTAACGAAATATCTACTCATACTTCTAGCCATCATTGCCTTAATTATTAATTGGAGTCCGTTATGGAGTTTATTTGATACCATATAGTTGATGGTTCAGATAACTTGATAATTATAAAGTCATCTGTCTCTATTATACTATCATTATTAGGCCACTTTGGCATTTCTTTTGATCTCTCTAAAGCTAAAGCGATTTGTTCAGAATTACTGCCTGTAACATTGTATCCCTCAGCGTTAAAAAAACAAATAATTCTTCCATTATTTCCATCATCCCATTCAAAGAAAGAGCCAATAGCAGGATGTAGCTTATCTCCTTCTAATTCAAAAGTTGCACTACCAATAAAAACAAGACTTTTTGTAGACTCATACCCTTTTTCTTCAATCACTCGCATAATTGAAGATGCAAATTGTTGATCATTTTTATACGAAAGCAAACAATTGTAGTATAGTTTATTTAGATAATAAGCATTATAAAATAATGTAGAGAAAACTAATAAATATACAGCAAATTTAGCATGTTTTACTTTTGTTAATATTTTAGTACTAAAATAAACCAGAAAACCAAATAGCAGGGTTAAACTCAAATATAAACGGCCAGAACTAGTAAAAAAGCAGAAAATAATTTCTATAAATAATGGTGATAATAGCAATAATCCAGTAAATAGAATAATAAAAATGTTTTTTGCTTTTTCTCTTCTTTTTTGCAATAAATTTATGAAAGCTAAACAAAAAAGGATTATAATCAAAGTATGACTCATACCACCAGATACTCTAAAGCCTAAGATAAAAGCACCACTTCTAGTAATTATATACACTATTGTCGAAAGAATAGAATCATGATTATTCTAACCAATTAAATAAGTCCCATGATAATTGTATTGGTTTAATATGAAATTGCGAATAAATAAATCAGTAATATAATAAGAGAAAAATGCGATGGTAAAAACGACAATAGAAACTAGTATGTTTTTATAAATTTCTTTTATATCAAGGACTTCTTCTTTAATGATCATAAGGAAAAGATATATAGCAATCGAGCAAACGTAAAAAACAATATGTGCTTGATAAAATGAAGTAGAAATATAGATTAAAATAGTACTACAAACTAAATGACTTATTTTTTTTGTTTCAAAATAAATATAACTATAGTTAACCGCAATAGCCATTACTAATAAAGCCAACCCTTGTTGGAAATTAAACATTGAGAAAGACATCCAATCACCTAATACGAAAGGAAGAGTGCAAAAAACACTAGTAAAACTAAAGATTGAAAAAGCTGTAGGCGACTTTTTATGAAATTTAGAAATACTGTATACAAAGACAGTGGAGGAAACAAACCAAAATATAATAGCTAAGACATCCCAAAGTATAGGTATAAATGTGCCACTTGGATTAAATAATTGATTAAAAATATATAAACCAAATCTGCTTTGAGAAAGCCAAGCAGAGATAGAAGCTGACTTTGTAATCCAAATTTCTTCATCAATACTCAATGTATAATTTGTAATCATAGTAAAAAAGCATAGAATGATACAAAAAAGTGATACTAACAATGGAAGTTTATATGTAATAATAAATTTCCAATATTTTTTAACTTCATTCATTTTATTTTTCGCCCCTTATTTGTTATTTTTAATATAAAGAATAGACATTGAAATAGAAGAATAACACAATCATCACATACATTAAATTTAAATAATCTTACAGATTAAAAAGCAACTCTTTAATTTGATATGATTCTCAAAAGTAGACAGTAGAAATAATTAAAAACTGTCAACGAAGGAGAATCATATTTTATTATGCCAAGAAAAAGTAAGTTCACGAAAGAACTAAAAATAGAAGTAGTTAGA
>Ga0153996_1000463_pt1 | contig 18304 bp, 16 predicted proteins | sample TSNC080MetaG_FD_104728 | JGI IMG/M metagenome (GOLD analysis project Ga0153996, IMG submission 104728) | Attine ant fungus gardens microbial communities from North Carolina, USA - TSNC080 MetaG | ecosystem: Host-associated > Fungi > Mycelium > Unclassified | place: USA: North Carolina, Lumber...
AATCTCAGACTGTTTTTTAAACTCGCTCAATCATTTCCTTTAAGTAGACTTTATTAACATTTTCATTTGTGCTCTACTTCAACAGAGGCCGCTTTCTATGTCAATTCTCATAAAATACTTTTCATTTGCTGTTTACTTCATTGGTTTTCCTTTAGATTTTTCTCTGCGAAAGTTGAGTTATTTACCTAACAATGCTTTGCTGGTATATCCGATGACTAAGCCGTGCTACAGTTTTCCCGCAAGACTTCGGGCACTCGTATTCATTTGATATTCAATAAGTTCCTGATAATTTTTCCCAATTTCGGAGACGGGTTTTACGAAAACCTGAGACGGCGCGCCCTCCTCGACGATACGTCCTTTATCCATAAGTATAATTTGATCGGCGACCCGCAGGGCAAACGGCAGTTCATGGGTGACGACCACCATTGTGCTGGCCCGGTAGCGGGCTAACTCCTCCATGACGATAAGCACTTCGCGAACTAAAATAGGGTCGAGTGAGGCCGTAGGCTCGTCCCAAAGCATTAGTTCTGGTTCGAAGGCCAATGCCCGAGCAATGCCGACGCGCTGCTGCTGGCCGCCGGACATTTGATCCGGCTTGTAATCCACATGGGTGTCGAGGCCAACCTTAGTCAAGGCCTCAACAGCCTTAGTGCGAGCCGCTTCCCTGGCTATGCCGCTCATGACCAGGCCAAGCATGACGTTTTCAGCCGCTGTCAAGCGGCTGATCAAGTTAAAGTGTTGAAAGACAAACCCGATACGCTTACGGATATCCCGCAGCTCATCAGGCTGCATTGCCAGGATATCGGCGCCGTTGAGCAAGACAGAACCGCGTTCAGGTTCCACTAGGCGATTAATGGCGCGGATCGTTGTCGACTTGCCACAACCGGACGGACCCATGAGAACGACCGTCTTGCCCTTATCGACCGAAAAGGAAACATCATTTACAGCCACCAAACTACCAAACTGTTTATAGAGATTGCGGATTGTCAGCATACCAGATCGCTCCACTTATTTAAATTTCATTTTCCGCCTGTTGAGCTTTTGCAGCAGGCCGGGACGTCCTTTAGGAATAACAATTTCCCGCATCACTTCGTCAAACGATAGCCCTAGCGCTTGTCCGGCCGTCACTTCATCAACAGCAACAGGACTGATCTTATCCGCATTATTAGCTACAAGCAGGCCGAGCAGCGCTCCAAGAAACGGTACCCCGATCCAGGGCAAATAAGGAATGCCGCCCCCCGCCAGTACAAACATCGCAGTCAGCAGTATAGCGCCAATCGCCATACCATACAGGCACTCAAGTGCAGTAAGGGTATTTTTCACTCCTTGAAACACTCGGCGCAAGCCCTTTGCCGGTACGCTGTCGGCTGTCCGCTGCCGGCGTATGACCGTCATGATGGCCGTATGGTCAAGCACCAGAAACAAAATCGTGGCGATGAGTGCAATCAAGCCGGCAAGAATGGCCTTAACCTGTGTCAGTATTGTCATGACTTCGGCTCGGGGATCAGGTTCGATAATTCCGAGCGCCGAGCTATACAGCGAGATGTTGCTATGACCGACTTCCTGATAGATGACAGGTGCTATCAATTCGGTGCTGACCGCGCTATTCGTCAAGATCTGAATCCGCTGACTTGGTATTACTTGTCCGGCAATAACCTTGTCTAAAAGCTGGACAGACTTGCTGATCTCATCATCGCGCAAATTGGGGACAGCCGTACCCAGAACCTGTAGCTGGGTCGCAATCAGCGGCGTATTAAATTGCTCCACCTGCGCCAGGCGAGCGCCAACATCTGTCAGCGTTTGCCTGGCGCCATTGACGTCAAAGGCCCGAAGACTGGTAAGGGTACTCTGACCATTTGTCACAATACTGTCAATTGCAGTCCGCGCCTGGCGGGCAGTAGCCGCGATATTGTTTAGCTCATTTAAACCGGCCCGGAGGTTGTCAAGGTTTTGGCGGGCAGTTGTCAGTTCGTTAATTGAATTCTCTGCATCGGGATTAAGCACCCTGATAATTTGCAACGTGCCCAACAGACTGCCAAGAGCCCGTGAAGAATTTTCCAGTTGCAGTTGAATACCGCTGGTATCGATACCGGACAGGCCGCTTGTTGCTGCTTGAATCGTAGCGCCGGCGCTATTTAGACTAGATAACGTTTGCTCAACGGCAGCCAAACTTGTACCAAAATGATCCAATGCACTGCCGACAATAGCCGTCATTTGCTGCGCGTCCTGAGCCAAACCAGGGATCTGCTCGACTAGTTTGGATGTTTCCGTCAAGGCTTCTCCCAGTCGCTGCCGGGGGTTAGTAAATGTCGCCGTACCGGCCGCTGCGCCAATGAGGTTGTTCATGACCGTATAGCCTTGATTATTTGCCAGTTGAGCCGAGTCGCCCTGAGTGACCATACCCTGACCTGTACCATCATTAGCGACTGCCGTTATTTGCACCAGGACATTATCTTGCGCGGGTACACCGGCATTTACCGGTGGCTGCGGCGACGCTCCTTGAAAAACGATAATATCGCCGGGGGTAAATCGGACGCCGGCATCAGGCGCAATCGCAACCTGCGTGGCATAGGCGGTGAGGAACCGTTTAAGTTCTAACATCGTGCTCACCAGATAAGCCATTTCATCAGTGTTACTGACTGACACGCTCTCGGCGTAACCTACCGCCTCTTCCACTCTGATACCCTCGGCAATCTTTTCACCTAACCGAATCGGATTATCCGGTTCACTGCCAACGGGGAAGGCAATCTCGATAAGCTGATACTGCTTAAGCAGTTTAGTAATTTCATCAGTAACTAACGTCGATTTGTCAAGGGATGATACGATTACCGTCACCGAACCGCCATCGCGAAAGGCAAATAAAACGCCATCCAGCGGCATAACCTCTTGAATAACAAGGCCTCTGGCTCCTTCGGGCACGCCTCTGATCGTGACGCGAGGTTCGGTCATAATACTAATGCCGGAGCGGCCCGGGACACTGCCAAACGTGTTGTTTAGAGCCTCATACGTTTCTTTAGTCTTATATTCGGCCGGCAGCCCGACAAAAAAACTGGTTAGCCCGGTCAGTGTCGGCCCTTCTTTTAATTTTGCCCCAGGAAATACCTGTCCAATAATTTTTTCAATCTGTGTCCGGCCATCTTCTTTCATCTCTTCCCGGACATTGATAAGAATATCAAATTCGCCATACTCGCCTACAAGAGTAGAAATTGTTTCAGAAAAATACGAGTTGGCCGCCATAGCTCCCGAGCCGGCAAGCAGCGTTCCGATCGCTACACTAATAATGATGAGCATGACCACGTCACGGTTAAAAGAGTTGCTAATAAAAGTACGCATAAGTGTTTTACGCGTCCGTGCCAGTATACCGTTTGCCATGTATGCCCCCCCTTCGCAATGTCGCCAATTTTCCCGAAGCCTACACAACTGCTCCCGAAAAAGTTTTCCTCTATATAAAGTATTTACAAGACATGTTTTCTTAGTCATATAAGACTCATTAGTCAAATCAATTATGCGCCCGACGCCGGATAAACAAGCACTCGAGTATTCACTCTTTATCTCACTGGAAAAACATGATATAATTGGCAAAAGCAACGATACTTCAATGTTATTATTAGAAAAGCGGGAGGGATGTACGGCTTTTTTTTGAAACAGACGCAATTTGGCAAGTAGAAAGAAAATGCTTGCCAGAGATTTTTTAAATTTATGGGGGTATTAGATGGATCACTTAGTACTTGAGGTGGGAACAGCGCTCGTCTTAATAGCCGCCGCCGCCATCTTGGCCAATAGACTTAAACTGTCAATTATTCCGGTTATGATTGTCCTCGGTATGCTGTTGGGTCCCCATATGCCTACTATAGGAATACTTAACCTACACTTTACCGAAAGCGCCTATATTATCGAATTCTTAGGCAGGATGGGGGTACTGTTCCTCCTCTTTTACCTTGGCTTGGAATTCTCGGTAAATAAGCTGGTTAAATCAGGCCGTTCCATTATTTTTGGCGGTTCCCTGTATGTTATCGTCAACTTTCTCCTTGGACTGTTATACGGTTATTTCGCCGGCTTTCCGTTATATGAAACTTTGATTATTTCCGGTTTATTTGCCGTTTCCTCAAGCGCGATTGTAGCCAAGGTGCTGCTTGATTTAAAGCGAACAGGCAATACGGAAACAGAATTAATTTTGGGCATGATCCTATTTGATGATATATTCCTGGCCGTGTTTTTATCCGTTATGTCCGGCTTGCTGCTGGGTGGAGGAGCTTCCGCCGGTGAAAGCATCGTTTCTGTGTTAATCTCGATTACGTATATGCTGATATTTTTCATCGTCGCTCGTAAGGGAGCTTCGCTGTTCAATAAGCTTTTAAATATAACTTCAAATGAAACATTTATCATTGTTGTCTTTGCCGCAATGTTTTTTGTTGCCGGGTTTTCTGAAACCTTGCACGTAGCCGAAGCTATCGGAGCTTTATTGTTTGGCCTTGTTCTGTCAGAAACCGAACATAGTGAACGCATTGAGCATATGGTTGTCCCCTTTCGCGATTTCCTCGGTGCGATTTTCTTTTTTAGCTTTGGGTTAAGCATTAATCCCTTTTCATTGGGTGACGCGGCCTTGTTGGCCTTGATCGCAGCATTGCTTACGCTTATCAGCAGTGTCATGGTTGGAATAATATCAGGGCGTAACGCCGGTTTATCGCATAAAGCATCATTGAATATCGGGCTCACTATGATGGCTCGCGGAGAATTTTCTATTATCATCGCCAATCTTGGTGTAGCCGCAGGCTTGTCCGAATTTCTAAAACCTTTATCAGCCGTTTACGTCTTGGCTCTGGCCATTTTAGGCCCGTTGCTTACTAAGCAGTCAAAGTCAATTTATCATGTTTTAAATAAGTTTTTCAAATGGATCCCACCTAAACCTATTACGCGAACGCATAATAAAGTGATATAAATTAGAGAATTAAATAATTAATCTGAGGTGGATTATAGTGGACAATATTAAAGAATCCGAATTGCCAGGTATAGGGAAAAAGTACCGGATCGAAACAAAAGCAGGCGAAAAGCTAGCTATTATCATTCATGATGACGGCCTGAGGGAGTTGTATTATTTCCAGGAAGATGATCCTGATGAGAGCATCCCGGTCGCGACCCTGAGCGACAAAGAGTCTAGGCAGTTAGCTGCCATCATCGGGGGGATGGTTTATCAGCCTAAGGCTCTTGAGACTATTGAGATGGCCTTAGATGATCTGATTATTGAATGGATCAAAATAGAGCCCTATTTCAAGTGCATCAACAAAACTATTGTCGAACTGCAGGTACGCCAACAAACAGGCGCCAATATCCTGGCTATTCTGGGTAAAAATAAAAAGAGAATTAGCGCCGGTCCTGATGATAAAATCCTTGCAGACACAACATTGATCATCGTAGGAGAACGGTCACAAATAAAAATGGTTAAAAGCCTTTTATTAAATGGCCAAATAAGTTAAGCACCAACAAAAAAGCACTCACAAGTGAGTGCTTTTTTGTATGCGGCCTTATATTTGTTACGGTAAAGTAATAGTCATAGCTTTTGCGCCTTCGATTGTAAGCCATTTTAGAAATATAAATTTTTTCAGCCTTATCCTTATCTGCGAGAAACCTTGTTTGACCATGAGATCTGGCGGATAATATATGTGGACTGAGCCGGCTTTATAATAGCAATACCGGTTTCTAACAGCAGCCGCCGGCTCACCGATCGTTACCGCCGGTACATAACAACCTGTTACGCTTTTGCCTGAGCAGGGTCAGCCGCCGCTGGCCGGCTCCAATCTCATTTCTATGACAATAGCAGCCGAGCGCTTTTTGATATATTCTGCCGCCTCATGGTCGAGCGTAATTGTAATCATGATACTTGCTCCGCTCCCGGCTGAAGAACCCGGATAGCTGCTGCGGCATCGTCAAGCAGTATGGCTTGCAGAACACCGGCTTCCGCCGGTGTCATAGCCTGACAGTCAGTCATTGCCTGCGTAAAGATTGCCTGTGCCACAGCGGCGCTTAAACCGCTGATGCCTTCGTGGCGGTAGGCCGGCAGCAGCACTTTATCAAATAAATGCATATCGGACGGCTGATATTCAAATATCGAGCACCAAGCATGCAGCAATTCTTGCTCCTCAAAACCGGTCTGGGCTAACAGTCCTTCTTTATGAGGACTTATCAATACAAGCATCCCCGACAGATAAGCCCGCAACGCTATCGTCACTTGCTGCTTTGTTAGCTTGTTTTTCAAATTACGACTGTGAAAAGCTTCAAGCTGCCGTTTATTATCCACCTTGATCAACGCCGCAATAAATTCATCTGCGCAAATGGCCGCAACAAAAAACAGCTTCTTTTGTATCTGATTGCAGGCAATTTTAACAGCTTTAGTACAAAAATGCTGAGTATGCCGGCCTACGTTACGGTGATACCGGCCTTTTACCGCCGAAAAAATATCTTTGATAAATGTAATGACAGGCATGAACGCACCTCCATAACGGTCAGTCGCGCTAGATAAGTCCTTTTGCTTCGGCCTGTGCCGTAAGGCTGCTGCGGAAGTCAGGATGGCTAATATGTATCAGCGACTTGGCCCGCTCCCTGAGAGTTTTGCCGCGCAGATCGGCCGCACCGAACTCGGTGACAACATAATGCACATCGTTGCGGGAAGTCGTTACGGCAGCGCCCTGGTCAAGCTCACAGGCAATTCGTGATATTTTCCCGCTTGAAGCGGTCGAGGGCAGGGCGATAATTGCTTTACCGTTCCGCGAGCGACTAGCTCCCCGGATAAAATCAACCTGTCCGCCCACACCACTGAACTGTCTGGACCCGATCATCTCGGCATTAACCTGCCCCATTAAATCTACCTGTATGGCTGAGTTAATAGAAATCATGTTATCGTGCTGACCAATAACATAAGGATCATTTATATAGTCGACTGGATGAAGCTCTACGTCCGGGTTGTTGTTGACAAAATCATAGAGCTTCTTTGTCCCCATCAGAAATGTCGCCATAAATTTTCCGGTATTAATCGTCTTCTTCCTGTTAGTGATGATCCCTGCTTCAGCCAAGCTTACTACCCCGTCGGAGAACATCTCGGAATGAATGCCAAGGTCTTTCTTATTTTCCAGGAACAACAGGACGGCGTCAGGGATAGCGCCAATGCCCAACTGCAATGTCGCACCGTCAGGGATAAGCCGCGCCACATTCTCCCCGATGCCTTTCTCCACATCCCCTATTTTCGGGGGTTTTAATTCAATGAGCGGCTCATGCTGCTCAACAAGTAAATGAATGGCATCCAAATGAATTTTGGCCCCGCCTGTGTGCGGCACACAATTATTAACCTGAGCGATAACGAGACGAGCACTTTCTGCCGCCGGTTTAGCATAATCGACAGAGACACCATAGCTGCAATACCCTTCGGCATCAGGCTCAGTTACCTGAACCAATGCAACATCTACCGGTAAAATACCGTCTTTAAAAAGTCTGGGAACCTCGGAGAAAAAGCACGGTGTAAAATCGGCGCGTTTCTCTTCGACGGCTTTTCTGGTTGTATTGCCGACAAATATTGCATTATGCCGGAAACTGTTCTCCATCCCAGGCTGCGCATATTGAGCCGACCCCATAGCCACCATATGAACAATTTCAACATTGTCCAGCTCAGCCGCCCGGGCCACCAGCGCCGCTACCAGTGCACACGGCTCAGCACAGGCATGCCCGGTGACTACTCTGTCGCCTGATTTTATATTTTGTACAGCTTGTGCGGCCGAAACAAGTTTATTCTGATACACGCTTCTCCAGTTGTTCATAAAAATCCCTCACCTTCGCTACAACTTCTGATACCAGTTCTCTTTTCTCTACAACAACAGCATCGACAGTGGCCGCCGCAACTACAGCAGCCGGAGCTTTGCTGCAAGTGTACTTCAACGCACAGTTGGCTGAACACCCGCTTAAATAGATTATATAATCAACAGCTATTGTATTAATCTCAACCTGATAACCGTCCGCCTGCAAAAGGGTTCGTATCTCGGATGCAATTTTTCCGCGGTCAATGCGGGGGTTGCAGCCCCCGCAAAAAACAATGGCGATTGTCCGGTGCTTCATGACTGCGTTTTATCTTTGCGCAGCAGCCGGAGCGCCTGATTAATCAAGTCGTCACTTACTTGATGTACCGGTATCACCCCCCGGATACCAGGGCTTACCTCCTTGAGCGCGGCCTCAACTACTTCAGACATAGTCTGTTCAGCACCGGGACATGTTGCACATGCCCCGGTAAGCTTTACTTTCACAAACTGGTCAGTTGTCACTTCCACTAATTCAATGTTTCCGCCATGCGCAGCAAGCAGCGGCCGGACTTTTGCCGCAATGACTTGTTGCAGCTTTTCCATTATTGAGTAATGCCGGCAATCGATTTTGCCAGTTCCTTCTTCTGTTCAATATTGCCTTGGCGGGCAATCATAATCCGTTGAGCCTGGGGCGAGCCGGCGCCATGCATCGATTCTGTCCGATAGCCGACAGCCGCTGTGCCAAGGGTGATATTTTCTATCAGCCGCAGAATGCGCATACGGTTCTCGGTCGATACTCCCGACACCCCGCGGAAATATTTCTCGACAACCTTGCCGATCTCCGGACTGCGTAAATCTTTTTCAGAGGGCATAGTTACCATCAGACCGCCGGCAATATCCTCAGCCAGACGGGCAATCTCATACGGGAACCGGGTAACATTTTGCTTACAGACATTAGCCAGCAAAAGATCAATAATATAGTTGCCTGAAGCTGTTTTGTGGCCTTCGGCCGAGCAGGCGATCCCGCAAGCATACAGTGTTTCGTTTAGATGCATCATTTCGATGAGCTTATCTTTGACATGCGAAGCTTTGTTGGCGCCGTTATAGTCGGCAGCCAGGGCCGTAGCCCCGATCAGGACATCACCGACGCCGACCTTACAGCCGCCATAGCTTTGGCGATGATACCCGGCAAATCGTTCGACAAGCGCACCGCTGAATTCATACTCGCCGCACATGAAGACATTTTCCCAGGGGATAAACACGTTATCAAACACCATCAGCGCTTCATGTCCGCCAAACTGCTTATTGCCGACATCGATATCGCCGCCTTCCAGCTTACGGGTATCACAGGACTGGCGTCCGTAAATATAGAAGATTCCCTTAGTATCAGCCGGGGCGCAAAAGGAAACAGCATAGTCGGCGTCATCTTTACCCATGGCAATTGTCGGCATGACTAAAATCCAGTGAGAGTTAATGGCGCCGGTCTGATGCGCTTTGGCTCCGGAAACGACAATACCATCTTCTCTTTTTTCCACTATGTGGACAAATAAGTCAGGGTCAACCTGCTTGCTCGGCGATAAGCTCCGGTCACCTTTAGGATCGGTCATGGCACCGTCTACAGTCCAGTCTTCTTCTTGCATCTGCAGCAGGAAATTATTGAAGCGGTCGTGATAATTTGTTCCTAATTTCTTATCCATTTCAAAAGTAACACTGTCAACAGCGTTGATTGCATCCATGCCGACACAGCGCTGGAAACAGGCCGCTGTTTTCTGGCCTAACATTCGTTGCATTTTTACTTTTTTAACGAGGTCATCGGTGCTCTGATGCAGATGACAGAAGCGGTTTACCTTTTTGCCGGTAAGGTGCGAAGTAGCCGTCATAAGCTCCTCATACTGAGGGTCATGAGCTAATTCATACGTCATTTTTACCGAATTCATCGATGGTCTGATAATCGGATTATCAACAGGGTCTTTCACCAGTTCGCCCTGCAGATATACCTTGAAATTAAGTTTACGTAGACTTTCCTCATACTGTTCAGCAGTCTTTAAAGCCATTTTTTTATCTCCTCTCAAAATGTACTATTTTTGAAATCTTATAGTTCGCCCCTAAAAAGGCCTACACTTAAAAATTGCAACGTGCCTATTTAGCGTTAAACTACTAAATATTGTGTTAAAAAATTCATATATGCCTTTTTGGGGGCCAACCAATCTTATTTCGGATTAATCCGGCTGTTAAATTCTGGGTCCTTTGTGGTGTCGTAAGTAGACCAGTTGCGGATAAAGTCCTTGCCATAGATCAGCAGGCATAGCACAATCCCGACGGCAAAAGCAAAACCGGCGCCACGGGATATCAGCACAGAGCCAACAATACCGGCAACACCCAAATCATTGAATGTGCGGGCTTTCAAAATCCCGACCCGGACCGCCACATACCCTTGAACCAACATAGTAAGTGACAAGGAAATCGGAAGAATGGGCTTAACCAGACTAACAATCGGCATCAAAAAATAACTTGCAAACGTTCCCAGTCTAAACGAGGCCACCCCGCCAAACAGACTGTCCATCGCGTCTCGTCCATGTTTGTACCGCTCACACGTTACGACCTGCATCGCGGCCCACATCGGACCGCACATCGACAAATCCGGACCTAATACCGACATGCTGATATTGCGGATACCACAGATAATGTTATTGCGATTGGCATCATAATGCACATCTTCATCACCATGACGAAACTCCCGGGCTTCGTCAACCAGGGCTTCAGCCTGGATCAGCTCACCGAATAATACAACATATGTGGCTGCTACCAACGGGAATGCAGCGGCGAACAGACTGAGCGGCGGCCAGCCGACATTGGCTGCAAATGGCGTCCACTCGGTAAACAGGGTATAGAACTGCGGAACAGTGATGCCCCAGGTGATCGTCGGCCAGGGCAGCTCTCCCAGCAGCGGCGCAATGACGATCGCCAGCAGCAGCGCCGGCATCAGCCCAAGGTCGGAAAGATATTTAAATACAATATGCTTATTGCGTAATGTCTTGAAGTGATTGGAAAACAGAATGTAGAAAGCAAAACCAATCGCGATCGTAATCGTCCAGGGATAAATATCAAACCGGCCGCCTTTTTCAAAAACAAGTCTGACAGCCGCCACACCGGCCCCAATCAAAATCCCCGACTTGAGCGCATCAGGCACTATATCGACAAATTTCTTCTAAATGGAAATCTTAACTGGAACGGACCGAGCGGAATATAGGGCTGCGTTTCACCAGACTTACGTTTGTAGATTGGACCTAACCAGCTCATAACTCACCTCCTAAAAATTTCTACAGCCAATTCCCAAATCCATCCAGCATTTTGTTCCACCTCCCGTTTAGCATTTGATTGCGCTTCATTATTGTATTTAATGCATAATTCGTGCCAAAGTCAGAAAAGCAGCATTATTCTTGCCTTTACGCCCATAATTTGCTTTAAATCTTTTTAGGTAATGTTGCATAATTGCAACAAAAAAGCCTGTTAATTTCGGCAATTGCATCAACAGGCAGCTTTGTGCATATTTGCAACCATTGCATTTCTGCACACTATTTTTTTTCTAAACCGTACCTAATCACCTTGCGAAACACAGTTGTTCTATCAATCCCAAGCATCTCAGCCACTTTTTTCCACGACCCGTATTCTTTGTAGCTTTCTTTAAGGATATAGGCTTCTGTTTGCTCGACAGCCTCCTTCAGCTTAGTTCCCTTTTTAGGTAAAAATTGTTTACTGCCAATAGCTTCCGGCACAAGATTAAGAGTAAGTTCTTCTCCCAGAGCCGTCACCATCATCCGTTCAACTACATTTTCCAGTTCTCGTATATTTCCTGGCCAGGAATATTCCATAAGTTTATCGATTACCGCCGGCTGAACCCGCTTGCTATAGGCGAAACGTTTGTTGAACTTTTGAATAAAGTGCATGATCAACAGGGGTATGTCTTCTTTTCGTTCCCGCAGCGGAGGTAAAGAAATAGGCACAACCATCAATCGGTAATACAGATCCTCACGAAAAGTTCCGCTCTGAACCATCTTAGCAATATCCCTGTGGGTTGCCGCGATAATTCTTGTGTTGATTGTAATTGTCCTGGTCCCGCCCACCCTCATAATCTCCTTTTCCTGTATCGCCCTGAGCAGCTTTACCTGTAGTAAAGGCGGCAAATCTCCCACTTCATCAAGAAACAGCGTACCATTATGAGCCAACTCAAATAAACCGGGCTTGCCTTCTTTTTTGGCGCCGGTAAAAGCTCCGCCCTCATAGCCAAATAGTTCCGACTCCAATAGCTGCTCAGGAATTGCCGCGCAGTTTATTTTAATAAAAGGTCTGGCAGTCGTTTTGCCGTGTTTATGAATTAGTTTGGCAATTAACTCCTTGCCTGTGCCGGACTCCCCGCTAATCAGTACAGTAGAGTCTACATCAGCAATTTTCATTGAAAGTTCAATCACTCTGGCCATCTTGGGGCTCCGGGTAATCATTTCATGATTTTGAATTTGCATCGCCCGCAAATGGGATAGTTCAGTTATGTACTTCAGAGATTTTTCCTTGGTTTCGACTAATTGATTCTGCAAGCTCGTCAATGCGGTAATATCCCGTACATTAGTCACAATCCGGAACAAATTTCCCTGCTCGTCAAAGATCGGGGTGCCCGTTACTAGAATTTTCCTGTTCTGCATTACCGTTTGGTTAATCGTAACCGTTTCCCGCTTCTTAATTACGAGCAGGGTTACCGACTCGTCATAATAACCGTCAGTCACCAGATCTTTCATGTTCTTGCCCACTACTTCACTGGCCTCAATCCCCGTAATACGTTCATAAGCCTTATTTAGCCGTAAAACAATCCCATCACCGTCGGTAATAAACATGCCGTCATAAGAAGAGCTGATAATAGTCTTCAATTCTTTATATAGCTTTTTGACAGAATCTAACTCTGTGACTACTCCTTGCTGCTTTACGTCATCTGCACACATACCTACCTCCCACCGCCTAAAACAAGCTGGCACGTTATAATCTCCATACCAGCTTCTACTATGCGCCTAAATTTATGTGCTTAATCATTTAATCCTTAAATAGCAGTCCACTTTCGCTATCAGTACTCCGGCTCTACTGGCCGGTAAAGTTCGCTTTGCGTTTTTCAACAAAAGCCGCCATGCCTTCTTTTTGATCTTTTGTGGCAAAACACAGTCCAAATACCTCCGCCTCATAAGCGATACCTGAGTCAAGATCCATATCCATTCCCTCATTGACTGCCGCTTTGGATAAACGCACGGCAGTCTCAGCCCGGGATATAATTTTTGCAGCTAACGCTTTGGCAGCATCCAGAAGTTCAGCAGCTGTCGTCACTTTATTAACAAGACCGATGCGGCAGGCTTCACCGGCATCAATGATGTCACCAGTGAAAATCAGTTCTTTAGCGCGTCCTTTGCCAACAAGCCGGGGCAGACGCTGAGTACCGCCAAAACCGGGCAGTATGCCAAGCGTCACTTCCGGCTGACCAAACTTGGCATTGTCTGAGGCGATGCGCAGGTCGCAGGCCATAGCAAGCTCGCAGCCGCCGCCTAAGGCAAACCCGTTAACTGCAGCAATGACCGGCTGGGCAAGATTCTCGATTTTAGCAAAAACCTGTTGACCAAACTGCCCCCATTTGCGCCCTTCAAGGGCTGACAAAGGCTGCATTTCCGTAATATCGGCTCCAGCAACAAAAGCTTTTTCTCCAGCACCGGTAATAATAACGACCTTAACTGTGTCATCTTGAGCAATATTGTCTAGCAGATCGTCTAATTCTTTCATCATATTATAATTTAAAGCATTTAGCGCTTTTGGCCGGTTTAACGTAATAACCCCAATTCCGGCATTATTTTCAAAAAGAATGTTTTCATACTGTTTCATATTATCACTCCTTACGATTTTATCTTAACCATTGAGTCAAGACTCCCGCCTCTACAGGCGGCTTCAGTTCAGGTGGAGTAGACTCTCCACCTGAACCCCCGATGTTTCAGATTTACTGAAACAAGTTCACTTGCCCTTTAGTTTGAAGGGATTATGCTGAATATAATTTTTCAGCATAATCCCTCTTGATCCGATGACTAAACCGCGTCCTAATTCCCGCTTCTGCAAGCGGGAGTTAAGAGCGGCTAAGGCATTCGATAATGTCGACTAAACTTCAGATGGGGTAAAACCCCATCTGAAGAGTGCGTCTCTATTTACCGTATCCTAGCTAAACTTTAATGTCGATAATTGCCGAAATACCTACACCCTGGACACGGGAAAAATTAGTGGGACTGAGGCTGTTGATCGGTATTAATGCTTTGACACGGAATTGATTACCGTTAAAGTTGCCTTCAATTTGCAGGACTGCTTTAGTCTGATCAACAAGCTCCTGATCTCCAGTAACTTGAGCAGCCCCTATGTAGCCACCGCCGCCGAGCGACAAGATGGGGACAACCTTCGTGGCATAGTCAGTACCGGCCTTATGCTTAAGGGTCAATGTATTAATAAAGTTGTTAAGGGGTGTTGAAAACCGGTCAATCAGATAACCAATGCCGCCGACTTTAAGAATATCACCTAAACTTATAGCTTGCGTCGTAGGAACAGCGATAGCAGATAACATCGTAACTACTAACAGACCAATCATCAGCGTTTTTTTCATGTAAAAACTTCCTCCCCGGCAAATTTTTAGTATTGCTACTATAATTTGATTATACCTGAATGGACTAAGTAGTCAATTGTTTTTTACATAAATATAGACGAACGCTTCATGCGGTTTTTTTGCCTCCTATATACGATTCAATAGTGTTTCTGAGTTATCATATAATTCTTCTTCAGTAAATATCAAAATATCAGCAGAAGGTATTTTATGGCATGAACACACTGCCATCATATAACTTACATCGATATTATATTGTTTAAAATAATAATCTTCCATATCTAATTTAGGATAAACAGCAATATCATTTTCCTTAAATATTATACTAAATGAATCTAACGGGATAGATAGGCCTTTGCCAACAGCCTTTATATAACTTTCTTTTAATGTCCATAAAGCATAAAAGTATGATTCTTTTTCCAAAAAATTATTACTAACTAACCATTTGTACTCCAGCTTTGAGAAAAACCGGTCCGCTATTTTTAAATCAGTAGGCTTAATTTGTTCGATATCAATTCCTACCGGAAAAATATCAACACAACCTACTACCCATTTTCCTGAATGCGATATATTAAAGTGAATGTCAGTATAGTTCATTAAGTATGGTTTACCATAAGCGTTAACGCCAAATACGATTTTGTTATTTTCTATTTTTAACCTTTTACACAGCAAATATCTGATCACAATATCTCCTATCAATGATCTTTGTACATCCTCAAACCTATGAAACTTGTTTATTCTATTGTATTTTTCACAAGATATATAGTGCATGAGATTATCATACTTATTTTTAGTTAATGTTCCATCTAGTTTTACTGCACATACTTGCATCGTAGATTTCATATTATCCAGTGCTCCTCATAATAGGTTACAAAATACATTATACAGGCATATGAAAAAACGCGTTGTCGCTGTGTTAATTTGATGTTAAAGCCTATGAAAAATAATCTGCTGAATCGTATTAATAACCTTATGTTTTTGTGAAAATATAAAAAAATGGCCATCTTCAAACATGATGTAGAAACATTCTCTTGCCAGTAATTTGTTCCATTCATCAACCTCGCTAATTGCATCCTTTCTTCCGTTCAAAACGATCACCGGACACTGAATTTTTTCATTTGTTATGTCAAATTTGTATTGATCTAATAAAGCTATATCTTCTCGTAAAGTTTTAAAAACGGTTTCCGTAAACTCTTTGTCTTTAAGTATGTGCCGGTCTATTCCGCCGATATTAATAAATCTTTCTCTGAATTCCTGTTCCGGCATCTCCAACAGCCTTTCCATAGGGCTGTCGGGTACTTTGCATCCGGAAAATATAATACATTTTGGCAGATTCATATCATGGTTTGCAATCTGATAATATAACTCATAGACTACTTTTGCTCCCATACTATGCCCAAATAATATATAGTCTTCGTTATTGTGAATAATTGGAGTTATTTGCTTATATGTTTCAGCAATTAGTTCTTGCCATGTTTCGGCCTGTTTATATTGATATCTATTGCCTCTACCGTTATAATCAACCATAACAATGTCCATATAATTACTCGACACTGCCAATTCTGCCCACTGTTGATAAGCATACCCTAGGCTGCCTGCAAAAGGAAGCATTATGAACTTGATCATCAGAATAATCCCCCACATATATAAGTTCCATTACCTTACAAAACTCAACTTCGCAGCAATTTCATAACATTGAGCTATTTCCTTCTCTCCGAAAGTTGAGTTGCACCGTTTAATTTTATCCGATGACTAAACCACGTATTAACTCCCGCTCTGCAAGCGGGAGTTAATAGCGGCTAAGTCCCTGGATAAGGTACTTCAAGTGGGGTAAAAAAACCACCTGAAGTGTTCGTCTCTCTTATAAAAAGAGATCTTCTATTAATGAATCTAAATATTTTTTTAATAGATTTTCGTTATTTTTAACACATAGCAAATTCATAAACAACTTATCTTGGTTAAAATAAGCACTTGTTATATTCGGAAGGTTTCCCAACTCTTGTTTTTGAGTATCTGGTGTAGAAGCAAAAGAACTGCTCGTGACCTGATAAATACCTAAATAATTAAAAACCAAAATATCTCCCAGACTTGAGCTGATTGTTTTAATTATTTCACGTATGTGTGCGTCTCCTGCGTTATTGTCATATAAGAAAGCAGCGATATTTACATTATTTTCCCTAACAAATGTTAAATTCTCAGTAATCTTGTTTTGCATTTGATGATCGTGTTTTGTATCAATTTCTAGTGGCAGTATATCAATAAATTCGCCGATATGGTTACAAAAATCATAGTCCTTATAAATTCTACCATTATGCACAACAAGCAATGGGATATTTGCATTGGGGAATACATGGCATACTGCAGCAACATAAATTTTTTCGGCCAAATCATAGGCTATATCAGCTAAAACTCTCATTTTTTCTTTACTGAACTTATACTCATAGTTAAAAGCAGTAAATTCCATACTGTCTGTAAGTTGCTTAAAGCTATCTACATTGTCCTTAAAGCTATACAAGTTCAGATTGTCAACGATTGCCCTTTGCGTAGTACCCAAACAACTCTTTTTGACGAATTCTACATAATCAGCATATTTAACGGCAATTGATGCGCTATTCTTTATATTTTCTTGCTTATATAGTTTCATCAGATCTTTAATGAGAATTTCAGAGCTAAAACCATCAAAGACCAGGTGTGAGCAAGACAATAATAATTTGTACTGATCTGCAAAAACCTTTACTAATACAACATAGCTTGCCAGATTTTTCCCTTGATACAAATTACTATCCTTATAGAAATTCATATGGTTGATTATTTGATGCAGCGCCTGCATTTTTATGCTGTCCTTATAATGAGCAATATTGACATACGGAATTTCAAGGTAACTATTACAGTCATATTCGACCATTGTTTTTGCCGACTCATTGATTGCAATAGAACTCTTAAGAACACCATATTTGTTAATTAACATTGACCAGATAATCTCTAGTTTTTTACGATCAACAATTTCATCAAAATCTATCTGTAGGAACGTCGAACGAATGCCTAAATCGTACGATAACTTCTGTATAGGCGATAAAGGCAGTTCAGCTACAATGCTCTGTGACATAATTGTGTTGGTATAAGAAGCAATCTGGTCGTCAATAAGCCGTATTAAATCTGAAAAATCATCAGTGTTAACTCCCTGTTCCGCAAGCTCTTCATTACTGCCCTCATATTGCATAGGTCTAAAGCGTCCTTTGCCAATTACCTGGTTCTGCTCATAGGCATGGTCATCACTTACTCTTACCTTTTCACTGATAGCCTCAATTGTCCGGCCTTGCATTAACTCTATTACACTTAGTTCATAGCCGGTCTCACGAAGCTTTGAGATGACCCGGATTGCTTTGATCGAGTCTCCTCCTAGTTCAAAGAAATTATCCCTTACTCCCAGCACAGATATCCCCAGGACATCTTTAACGATCTCGACTAATTTCTCTTCTTGCTCATTTCTCGGGCCAATGTATTCCTGCTGCTCCTTAACTTCGATTTTTGGCAGTGCTTTTTTATCTAGCTTGCCATTATCGGTTACGGGGATTCTTTCAATCTGCATCAGGTGCCCTGGCACCATATATTCCGGCAGCTCTTTTCTCAGCGCTGTTTTTACGTCTCCTATATTCACTTCATTTCTTGAAACGAGATAGCCGCTTATGGCCTTGTCACCACTTGACTCTTCGTTTACGATGACAGCTACGTTTTCTATTCCCTCTATGTTTCGCAAGGCACTCTCTATTTCTCCTAGCTCTATCCTATATCCCCTTATTTTTACCTGGTCGTCCATTCTCCCCAAATACTCTATATTCCCATCCGACATCCATCT
>Ga0153996_1000464_pt1 | contig 18300 bp, 27 predicted proteins | sample TSNC080MetaG_FD_104728 | JGI IMG/M metagenome (GOLD analysis project Ga0153996, IMG submission 104728) | Attine ant fungus gardens microbial communities from North Carolina, USA - TSNC080 MetaG | ecosystem: Host-associated > Fungi > Mycelium > Unclassified | place: USA: North Carolina, Lumber...
ACCCTTGTTATATTCTTCCGGCATACTCTCACCTCTTGCCTTAGTATGCCCATTCTTTTTTATGGCTAAAAGCGTATACCGCCTAAAGGCGGTGGGTTTAGACCACGCGAATGGATACTAAATGCCTGACAACCTTAATTGCCATTGCATACAGCAAAGAAGCAATCCCTTTTTCGATTATTTCTTCCCTTGCTGTAAAAAAAGTTGACAACTTGAAATTGTTGTGGTACAGTATCAACTGTACTAGTTATATTGATACGGTTGACACAATTTTTAGAAAGGAGGAAAGCCGCGTTGTTTAAGCTGGATTTACAAAGCAGGCTGCCGATTTATGAACAGCTCAAAAATAAAATATGTGAGCATGTGATGCTGGGCCTGCTGAAGCCGGACGACCAGCTGCCGTCGGTGCGCGCCTTCGCACGGGATTTGGGCGTTAATCCCAACACTGTGCAAAAGGCGTATCAGGAGTTGGAGCGTGAAAAAATCATATACTCCGTTGTGGGGCGGGGAAGCTACATCAGTCCGGAAATAGGGATCAACAATTTGTTGCAAAACCAGCATATTGACAAAATCGTTTCTGCCGTGCGCCGCGCGAAACAGGTCGGGATAACCGAGGAATGCGTTTTGGCCGCGGTTCGCGAGGCCTACAGGGAGGGGAAAACACCATGATTACGGCATCGAAGCTGACAAAAACCTTTGAGGAGTATACTGCGCTGGAAGCTTTTGACACACAGATACCAGAGGGCTCTATTTATGGCCTGGTTGGATCCAACGGTTCGGGGAAATCCACCCTTTTGCGGTTGATTTCCGGTATTTTGAGGCCGGACAGCGGCGATATCCAAATCGAAGGTGAATCCCCCTTTGAGAACGTGCATGTCAAACAGAAGGTGTTTCATGTGGCGGACGACCTGTATTTTCTTCCCCAAACTACCATGGACGAGATGGCGGGGTTTTACAGAAGCCTATACCTGGGATTTGACCAAGGGGTTTATGAGTCCATGTGCTCCCGCTTTCCCATTGATCCCCAAAAGCGGATCAGCACCTTTTCCAAGGGGATGAAGCGGCAGGTATCGCTGATTCTGGCATTGTCCTGCCAGCCCAAGGTGCTGCTTCTGGACGAAGCCTTTGACGGGCTGGATCCGGTGATTCGCGGAGCGCTGCGGAAAATACTGGCCGACCAAATCGCGGAGAGGGCCATGACGGTTATCATCGCCTCCCACAACCTGCGGGAGTTGGAGGATCTGTGCGATTTTCTGGGCCTGCTTCATAAAGGCAGGGTGGTGTTTGAAAGGGAGATCGACGAGGTGAAGCTGGGCTTCTGCAAGGTGCAGGCCGGATTTCCCAGGCAGCTGGATCTCCAGGAACTGGCGGATATGGATATTATGCAGATGGATCAGGTGGGCAGCGTGCTGAATATGGTGGTGCGGGGCAATAGCGGCGCCATTTTAAACCGGCTCAATGCCATGAATCCCTTGTTTGCGGAAACGGTGCCCCTCACCCTGGAGGAAGTATTTATACATGAAATGGAGGCGATTGGCTATGACTACAACAAAATCATTTTCTGAAAACCGCTTTGGCGCGTTTTATAAAAAATCCTTGCGTGCGCAAATGCCCTTTGCCATCGCCTTGGTCATCTTACTCATCCTGCTGATACCTATCCCATATTTCACCCAAACCGTCGGAAGGTACAGCCAGTATGCGTTTACGCCGGATGAATTTTTGACTTGGATCAAAGCGGAATTTGACGGCGGCGTATTTACGCATTATGGTTTTTTAATAATAACAATGGTTTTTATCGGGATATTTGCTCTGGCGTCGGCTCTGGTTTCCAATAGCTATATGCACAGCAAAAGCCAGGTGGATTTATACCACTCACTGCCTGTCACCCGAAAAAACATGCTGGCAGCGAATTTACTGGCGGCTTTTACGGCCCATATGGTTCCTTTTGGGGTAATTTATCTGTTCACCATGGTATGCCAGCTTATCGGCTTTGGGAAATACGGTTGTTTTAGCCCGTCTTATTACCGGTCGGTAATTGTGGATCTTCTTACAATTGCTTTATATTTCCTGGTGGTTTATGTGTTTACCACATTCATTTGCGTTCAGGTGGGAACCGTGCTGGATGCGCTTATGATTACCGGCGTTATCGGTTTCATGCTTATGTTCCTTTATGCAGTCTGCGGTACATGGTGGGCAGGCAGCACCTTTGGGGCTGTCTTTGATGATTCCAATGTGGCCAGAATGCTTTTGCTTTCACCATTCTCCTTTATTTTTTACCGGTTTGAAGGTGGAGCTATCAGGAATAACAGCCACGTCAGCGACATATCCTCGGTTATGCAGAGCTCCGCTCTCTGGGTGGTGATAGGGGGGATTCTATTTGTTGCCACAGTGGTTCTTTATGACCGCAGAAAGAGTGAAATAGCCGGGCTTGCCCAGTCCCAGGGAGTTCTGCAAACCATTGTGAAGTGCTTTGCCGCATTGTGCGGCGCTATTCTGATGCTTGCGATTTTTTGGGATGCTTCCTTGACAGGGCAGATGGTGGGCATGCTGCTGGGCGCGGTGGTCATTGGCATCATCGCTGAGCTGATCTTCTCCAGAGGCGCCAGGTATGTGAAGAAAAATATCAAATGGATGCTGTCCGGCGGCGTGTTGGCCTGCTTGCTGTTGCTGGGCATTAACAATGACGTGATAGGTTATGTGCACAACGTACCTAAGGTGGAGGAGGTAGCAAGCGCCCGGGTACGGTACAAGGGACGGTTCACCGATCTTGTGGCGGACGGGCACGGCTATTACAATTCCTATTCAGATACCCGGGGAGATTTGAACCGCTCCCTCACCGACCCGGATAGCATTGCTATTCTGGTGGGCATGCACCAGAAAGCCGTGGACAATATCCCCCCCGAGGACTGGGAGGAGCGTTGGGCTGACGGGGCGGATCAATACCTCCACCCTTATATAAGTTTGAGCTATGAGCTGAAAAACGGAAAAACCGTTACCCGCAGTTATAGGGAAATGTATGTCGAAGCGTTTGCGCTGCTGGCGGAGCTGGAGGATAAGGACGACTTCATCGCGGGGGTGCATCCGGTTTTTTTGCTTGATAATTTGCCCGGTATTTCCCAGGTAGAGATAATTGGGCGGGTGGGCGTAACCGATTCCTACCAGATTGGAGTCCCGCAAAACCTGAATTTGAATCAGGAAAGCATGCGCCGTTTGCTGGACGCGGTGCAACAGGATTTGCGGGGGGAGACCCTGGCGGAGATTATGGAGCCAACGGTACCGGCGGTAGGTTACCTGGTTTTTAACTATAAGGGATATAGCGCGCTTCGCGACCGCTATGGCAATGAAGGGGCGGAGCGGATATGGAATGCAGGCGGAAACGAACAGACCGTGGTTCTGATTACCCCCGAATATACGAATACCATGGCCTTCCTGCGCCAGTTTGGCGTTCTCGGGAAGCTGGAGGAGGCTCCCGTACCCGACAAGCTCTACCTTGCGGATGTAGGGAACACCGGCATCCCGGAGGCAAACCGGGTGGTGACGGTACCCTGCCGGTTTGAGAGGAATACTTACGCCGATGAGGTGTATTCCTATCTTCAAAGCGGTTCGTGGGACTGGGTAAAGGAAGGCTCTGTCCGAATGTTTGAAATTACGGATTCCCGGGAAATTGAAGCCATTGACGCGGTTTCCATTAACCAAGGCTACATGGATAATGAAATGCTTTACAATACAATGGCGGTGATAGCAGAAAAGGATGGCGTCGTCTGTGGGCATAAATTTGTACGTGTAGACGATCTGCCCCTCCCACGGAAAGAGGAGGCGGCTGCCTACCTTGAGGAGCTGCGCGCCCGGCAAATAGATAATGTTTATGGCAGCGGGGCTGAGTATACGGAATTGCCCGCCGCCGTTCCGGAGGGGATAGAGGCAGCGGTGGAAAGCGTTCCCGCCGAGGACGGGACGGAAAGCGCCCGGGAGGATATCCCTTAAGAGCTTTTTTATACCAATCTTAATCGCAGGATAGTGTTATGTTAAGTACAGGGCGCGGGAAGCAAGCAAAATGGAACCCGGCGGATCATGATCCGCCGGGTTCCATTTCTGTAAAGGTTAGAGGATTAATATCCGCAACCGCAGCCATAGCAGTACTGGCAGTCACAGTAACCCCGATCATAGCCGCGGCGATAACCGTTATTATAGCAGCCGCAATATTGTCTCGGGTAGTAGCTGTAGTTATCATAGCCACCGCGAAAGTCTCCTAAATAGCTGTTATAATCGTCGTTGTATCCCCAAAAATTTTCATTACGAAAGCCGTTATCATAAAAGCCGTTATCATAAAAGCCATTATTGCACATAGATTATTGTCACCTCATTTTTTTGCTGAGAGAGAATCCCAGCCTCCTATAGTATATGTGATTGGTGGGTTTTGGTCACAGAATAACGGTCATCGGCCCGTTTGCAATGCCCACTGAACATCCTTTGTTCAGCGGGCATATTTTGCGCAAGCAACCACCAGTTATGCGGTTTTACTTGCGCAGAAAAAATACAGACATACCCGTAGGGATATATCTGTATCATGCCACCTAAACCGGCATGCGTCAATTTGTCCGGGTTTACGGAATTCATTTTTTCATCTGCTCCACATGCTCGCGGATTTTTTCAAAGGTCTGCTGGCTGATGACGTGCTCCATGCGGCAGGCGTCCTCCCGGGCGGTTTTTCCGTCCACCCCGAGGGCGGTCAGGCAGTCGATCAGCAATGTATGCCGCTCGTACATCGACTGCGCAATTTCCAGACCGTCTTCAGTGAGCGTGATATAGCCGCCATTATCCATATGGATATATCCGTTTTCCCGCAGCTTTTTCATGGCGACGCTCACGCTGGGCTTGGAAAATTCCAGTTCGTTTACAATGTCGATGGAGCGCACCGGCCCCAGCTTATCCTTCAAAATCAGTATCGTTTCCAGATAATTTTCCGCCGATTCGTAAATATTCACAGACAAAGCCCCCTTGCGGTCAAAAACATACGATATTTGCTGTTTATCTATATTAGCATAAACTAACTGAATTTTCAAACCATTTTTTAATCATTATGATAATTTTCGAATATTTTTCATTCTGATATTGACAAACCCGGTTAGCGAGTGTAAACTTGAGCCAAGAGGTTAGCGATTTCTAACCATTTTTTTACCGATTGACGTTAGCGGTCACTAACGAAAGGACAAGGAGGAAGTACGATGCCTTTAACAATGGCGAAAGCGGGCGAGGGTTATTCCATCAAGACGGTCGGCGGTAAGGCGGAAGTGAGGCAACACCTGGAAAACCTGGGGTTTGTCGCCGGCACTCCCGTTACGGTCATCACCGAGATCGGCGGCAATGTGATTGTGAATGTTAAGGAATCCCGCGTCGCCGTCAGCCGGGAGATGGCGAGTAAAATCATGATATAACTGGGGAGGAGAAAGAGCATGCAGACATTGAAAACCGCAAAGTGCGGCGATACCGTCCGCGTTGTGAAAATCACGGGGTTTGGGGCGATCAAGCGGCGGATCATGGACATGGGGATCACGAAAGGCGTGGATATTTTCGTCCGCAAGGCAGCTCCCTTGGGCGACCCCGTGGAGGTGACCGTTCGGGGCTACGAGCTTTCCCTGCGAAAGGCAGACGCCGAAATGATTGAAGTGGAATAGCCCGACAACCGGGATATATAATGTATTTTAATCGAAGGTTAGTCTAAACTAATTCCGAATATGAGGAGGATATTAATATGCCGATCAAGATTGCGCTTGCCGGGAACCCGAACAGCGGCAAGACTACGCTTTTTAACGCGCTGACCGGCTCCAACCAGTTTGTGGGTAACTGGCCGGGCGTCACAGTTGAGAAAAAAGAGGGGAAGCTCAAAGAGCGAAAAGACGTTACCATCATGGATTTGCCCGGAATCTATTCCCTTTCGCCCTACACGCTGGAGGAGGTTGTTTCAAGAAACTACCTGATCGACGAGCGGCCGGACGCGATCTTAAACATCATCGACGGCACGAATTTGGAGAGGAACCTCTATCTCACCACCCAGCTCACCGAGCTTGGTATCCCCGTTGTTGTAGCCATTAACATGATGGATGTCGTGAATAAGAGCGGCGATAAGATTCATACGGAAAATCTGGCAAAAGAACTTGGATGTAAGGTAGTTGAAATTTCGGCGCTGAAGGGTACTGGCGTCATGGAAGCGGCCCAGGCTGCGATCCAGATGGCGAGGGGCGGCAAAACCGTTCCCCAGCACAGCTTCAGCGGAAGCGTGGAGCACGCCGTCGCCCATATCGAGGAGGCCGTGCTCCACGATTTGCCGGAGGAGCAACAGCGCTGGTTTGCCATCAAGCTGTTTGAGCGGGACGAAAAAGTCATTGAAAAGCTGAAGCTGGATAAGGCGGTTCTTTCCCATATCGAGGAGGACATCAAGAACTGTGAGGCCGAGCTGGACGACGACAGCGAAAGCATTATCACGGCGGAGCGCTATACATACATTGACTCGATTATCAAGGACTGTTGCAAAATCATAAACAAGGGGGCTCTTAGCGCCTCGGACAAGATCGACAGGGTAGTAACAAACCGCTGGCTGGCTTTGCCCATCTTCGGGTTGGTCATGTTTGCCGTCTACTATGTGTCGGTGACCACGGTGGGCGATTGGGTAACGGGTTGGACAAACGACGTGCTGTTCGGCGAAATCATCCCGCCTGCAATGGAGAGCCTGCTGGTATCTGTAAACTGCGCCGTATGGCTGCAAAGCCTGATTCTGGACGGTATTGTTGCCGGTGTGGGAGCTGTCATCGGCTTCGTGCCACAGATGCTGGTGCTCTTTATCTTCCTGGCGTTTTTGGAATCCTGCGGGTACATGGCGCGCATCGCCTTTATCCTGGATCGGGTATTCCGTAAATTCGGGCTTTCCGGCAAATCCTTTATCCCGATCCTCATCGGCACCGGCTGCGGCGTCCCGGGAATTATGGCGTCCCGCACCATTGAAAATGACCGGGACAGAAAAATGACGATAATGACCACCACCTTCATCCCCTGCGGCGCGAAGCTGCCCATCATCGCCCTGATCTCCGGCGCGCTGTTTGACAACGCCGGATGGGTGGCCACCAGCGCGTATTTTATCGGTATCGCGGCCATTATCTGCTCCGGTATCATCCTTAAAAAGACCAAAATGTTTGCCGGTGACGTGGCTCCCTTTGTCATGGAGCTCCCCGCCTACCACTGGCCGACCGTTATTAATGTCCTGCGCAGCACGTGGGAGCGCGGCTGGTCGTTTATTAAAAAGGCCGGAACGATCATCCTGCTGTCCTGCGTTTTTATCTGGTTTGTTTCGCGCTTCGGCTGGGTTGACGGCTCCTTCGGCATGCTGGACGGCGACACCCTGGACGGCAGCATCCTTGCGAAAATCGGTTCCGCTGTAGCGTGGATATTCACGCCTCTCGGCTGGGGCAACTGGCAGGCTGCGGTTGCCGCTGTCATGGGGCTTGTGGCAAAGGAAAACGTGGTCGGCACCCTGGGTATCCTGTACGGTTTTGCCGAGGTCGCCGAGGATGGCGTGGAAATTTGGGGAACCCTAGCCGCCAGCTTTACCACGGTTTCGGCCTACTCCTTCTTGGTATTCAATCTTCTGTGCGCCCCCTGCTTTGCGGCAATGGGAGCCATCAAGCGGGAGATGAACAACGCGAAGTGGTTCTGGTTCGCTATACTCTACCAATGTGGGTTTGCCTATATTGCATCCCTCTGCATCTATCAGTTTGGTACGCTGTTTACCACCGGCGCTTTTGGAATCAGTACGGTTGCCGCGGCTGTGATATTGGCAACGTTTCTCTATATGCTTTTCCGAAAGCCGAAGGATAAAAACGGCGCCGAGGCGCGCGTGAAAGCGGGGGCGCATGCCTGATGGGAACTTTTGTTGTAGGCGCGATCGTATTCGGCGTAATTGCTCTGGCCGCGCATGAAACTTACAGGAATCGCAAAAACGGGAAGGGCTGCGGCTGCGGTTGCGAAAGCTGTTCGAGCTGCATGGCTGGGGACAGCGCGAAAAAAATCTGAAAAGGAAGGCGTGACGCGGATGTCCCGATTGACAGGATTGCAGATGAAATACCTGTATATCATCTATATAAGGCAGGACAGCGATGGCGATTTGTGCTCCGCGACATTGCCCGGGAGCGTAGCGTATCCAAGGCTTCCGTGAGCAGGATGGTGAAGCTGCTGGCCGGGATGGGAGATGTAGTAAAGTCAAATGCCGGTGGCATCGCGTTGACGAAAAAAGGAAGACGGGAAGGAGCCATCATCTAAAGGAATGGATAATAAGTCAGGCTCCGGTATAGAATACGGTATGGTAGAAACCGGTGGCGGAAGGCTTTATTCCGGGTATAATTATTTGATAACTCCGGATTGCTTTCCGATCAGTCGGGTTCGCTCGGGAAAACCGGAACCGTCCTGGCTTTTAATAATGGTGTAAAGTCAAAATTTTTAAGAAATGATTAGCGATAACTAACCAAAAAAGAGGAGGCATTGTTATGAGTATCGTGATCGTCGGTGGCAACGAACGGATGGTCTGTCAATATGAAAACATCTGCAAAAACTATGGGTGTAAGGCAAAGGTTTTCGTGAAGGAAAAAGGTACATTGAAAAAAAAACTCGGCTGTCCCGACCTGCTGATCTTGTTTACCAACACTGTATCTCACAAAATGGTGAACAGCGCCGTGGAGGAAGCGAGGCGCAACAACATTCCCATTGCCCGCGTCCATTCCAGCAGCGCGTCGGCCCTGAACCAGGTACTGTGCCGCCATTGCGGGGAGCTGCTGTATGTTGGATAAGCTGCTGGTCGCTCATTGTGCGCCAACTCTGGGCGGCCTGAAAACGGCAAGCCTTTTCAGCTGCCCCTTGTCAGCCTCCCAATCTTTACCTACATAGAGGTAGTAGCTGGGTCCTGATTCATCACAGTAGACGGTAAGGATCTCTTTAGGGATACTGATGGTAGATGCTGCGGCGATGTTGTTCCAACCACCCTCCAAGTTCCCCTGCTTACGGGAGAAGTGTAACTTGAAGTCCGTACCATTGATATCGCGAACCATCTGGTATTTCGCCTCACCTTTTCCATAGGTATCGAACTTTAATTCGAGGCCATCGACATTCCAGTTTCTCGCTTCGATCGCTTTGACAATCTTACTGATGATCACATCAAAGGGGTAACGGGTGGAGGTCGGATACAAGAAATCTGTTGCGTGTTTGAATACCGGTGTTTTCATCTTTATCCTCCTTCAGTTATTAATGGTATAGAGCGGCAGATACCGCTTAGGAGTATATTAGAGCCTTACAAATAAAAAGCAGACGACCCGCGCCCGCCACATGCGGAACATGTCATTACCACCGTCAATACCGGAATCTCGGGCTATTACCGACCGAAATCGCCGCGGTCCTTTTCGGGCGTATATAATGGCTGTATATCCTGTGTCCAGCGCCGCCGTTCCGCAAGCTGCATATCCACAATGTGCCTGTAAAATCTCTGCTTCTGGGTTTTGTCTGTGATTCTGAATTTCACCGCCACCCGGAACAGATATTTGCCTTCCTCGACCCGCTCCGTACGTAGCGCCATGCCCTCGACGGTTTCCGTTGTCTGCCCCATATTAAATGTGAGGGTAATTTTTTCGCTCTTTTCAATATCCTCATCGGTGGCGAATAGCATCCCGCCGTCGCTGAAATTGATCATGCAGCCTTCAGTGGGTAGGTGTTCGGGATGTCTGTCCCGTTCTTTTATCCACAGGCGTTCGACCGACACTGGCAGCGAGCACGGGAAGCGGTAGCAATCCCTGCGTTGATGCGGCGCGATCTTTCCGACTCGTCGTATTTTGGCAAACTGGAATCTGCCGCGCTCGATCCTCTCAAGAAACTGAACCGGCAAAGCGTAAATCACGGATTCTATAAAAAAGTGCATCAGAAGCGTCTCATCTCGCGGCAGTGGATAGTGGTAGCCTTGATGGATCGGCATTTGGATAAGCAGACAACCGTCATCCAAAATCTCCTCCACAACGGAACTGAGCGTTAGTACATTCCTCATCCCGTCAATATCATTTTTCAACTCAACGGTCAACGATACCCGCATAGCGGGCTTAATTTCAATATTGACTTTATTATGAACCTTTTGCGGCACATTTCTAACCTCCCGACATAAAAGCACCGGGAGCGCTTCACGCTCCCGGCAGATGTTCGATATGCTATCATTTTGAATGGGCGTTTCCAAATTGCTGCTCACTCGATAGACCTTACCGCATTGAATTGATGTATAGCAAATTATTAGCATATAGTGAAAGTACACCAAGTCGATGGGGTAATCGAACAGTAAGAATTAATATAGCGGAGGTTTTGAAATGTGACAATCTACGGCCAAGAAAACGCTTTGTTTGACAAGTGGGGAAAGGATGTCAATGCTCCAAATTCATTTTCATTTATATATGTATTCCCACGCACGATTTTTTGGAGTGGGCGAGTTTAACTTTAAAAATGAGAAGTACCTCGTGGCCTGCTCTGTTATCTTTTTGACATTGGCTAAGACACTACTCTTTTCCGGGCATATTCGGTGTTAACGAATATTTTGACATGATAAAACCATCCCAAGCAAGGATTGCGCTGCGTCCTCCATCCTTGTCCTTGAAATGCCCTGCTATTGTGGCAATGTCCCTTTTCATCTTTTCCCACAGGTTACCCAGTTGCTTTGGATCCACAACTATTCCATGGCTGCCACCGGCTTTAAAGACAGCATATGGCGCGGAGGTTACAAGGTTGCAACTGATGAAAATTAAATTTTCATATGGCTTGAGATAGTAGAAGATAAATGGGTACTCATCGCACAAGTGCTTGGCGTATTTTACAACAGATGGAATATAGAGAAGCTCACGCTTATCATCCGAATATCCATTAAATGTAAGTATAACCCGCTGACAAGGTAGTTTCTTTAGTTTCACGAGCTGATCCAGGAATTCTTCCAACCGGGTAAAATCTAACGATTCGCACTCATCCCTAGCAATTTCAAAATGCACTAAACCGCTGTTGCTAAACATTGAAGCATCAAGCTTGCCCTGGTACTTTGTAATCATTTCCACACCCCCATATAAGGCTCATCTAACAACCATAATACCATAGTGCTTCTGTATAGTAAATCAAAATCAGTAGAATAACACATGTGCCCATTGTACTCTAAGTATAGCAGATGCTAATTAAGTAGCATATATCTAAATGAAATTTCAGGCTTCCATTAGCGTGTTAGCCCGGTATTTACACGAAAATAAAGCGCGGAGGTCACCTAAGGTAAAGGTGCCTCTCCGTCAACAGCCTAGCAAGGGGTAGTGTGCAAACGCAGCATTCTTTACGCTGCCCCTTACCACAGCTACCCGCAGGTTGCTGTAATTTGAGTATACCACGCAATAATCGGATTATCCCCCGTGCATATCACCTCGTGGCCTGCTCTGTTTTCTTATCTTATTGACATTGCGTATTTGTCGTATCTTTTTTTATTACAATCCGACCGAATCGCACCGCCCTAGAGACTGTTTTCAAACCAAGACAATGCAGTAAATCTGCACAAAAAGAACACAAATAATCTCAAGCGACATTAGCGGTGGACGGGCAAGTCCCGGCTTGCGTATGCCGCCATATTGCTTTACGCTTTTAACAAGCCTCGCCATTGCTACGTCGTCGTTCACTTGGAATGGATGAAACTCGGGTGGGTGAAGCTCGGAAAAGGGAAGTTCGACAATCTGTCCAAACCCATAAACCCTTGATTCTATCAGGTTATTTGGGGTTGTTTTAATTATACAGCGGGGAGCCATAACAATGGTAAACTGCCTTATCCTTAATTCATGTTGTCGTGCGCGGATTGTGGCAAGGCCGTAACTCGCGGCGGCTCCGGCGTGAATGTGCGCTATTACTGCGCTACATACAAAACCCGCTCCCGGCTGGCCTGTACCATGCACGCGATTAAACACAACAGGTTAGAGGCGGCTGTATTGTATGCCGTTCAGCAACAGGTATATTTAGCCGTTACTTATGCGGAAATGGTGGCAAGTATCAACATGGCCCCGCTCAAAAAAAGCCAGTCTGCCCGGCTTGATGGACTGATAGCCGAAAATGAAAAAGCACTTGCTAAAATCATGCGATACAAGCAAGCACTTTATGAAGACTGGAAAGACGGTGAACTCTCGCACAGCGATTACCGCCAAATGCGGGAGGACTACGACAGACAGGCGGAAACCATAAACGCGGTTATTGATAATCTGAAAGATGAACAATCGGAAGTCGAAAACGGCGTTGATACCGAAAACCTGTTTTTAACCACTTTCAGCAAATACGAGAATATCGACAAACTGACAAGAGAAATCCTGATTGAATTAGTTGACCATATCAAGGTATACGAGGGCGGCGATATTAGTATAAAGTTTAAGTTTGCCGACGAATACCGCCGAGTAGCGGAGTATATCGAGGCCAACGACCGAAAAGCGGCTATTTAACAGCGTTTGCCGCTCCTTTCAAAAGGCAGTTTGTGTTCCTAATATAACTCAAGCATATGATGATACCGCCGCTACCCAGGGCTGGTGTGTGAGCATGTCCGGCAATGGTTGCCGCTACTATGAGCAGGTACAAAAGGACGGTAATTTTGTGGACTTTTGGCGTGAGTTCTTTGTAAGGCTCCGGGATTTGAATACCCAAGGCTTCCGGGTGAATGCGTCCCGGATTGATATAGCGGTGGACGATTATGACGGTATGCTGAATATGGACGCTATTGCAAGCTCTGCTAATAACCGCGAGTTCGTGTCTCAATTTCGTACCGCCTATGAACAAGGCTATAACAATATTTTGACAGGAGAAGGGAAGGGGAGGACGATCTATTTTGGTACTCGTAAAAGTGCTACCCTTTGCCGTTTCTATGACAAACTTATCGAACAAAAAATGAAGCATAAAAATGATTCTGATAAGCTTAAGGAGTTGGAAAAAATCCCGCATTGGATACGTATGGAATTTGAGTTCAAACGGGAACAGGCTAATGAACTACCCCGCAGCAGAGACTGCGGGGTATCAATCCCCCTAATCTTAGCTACGCGTTCTGTTTTTTATAAGGAAGCGCAGCAGAGCTGCGGGGAATTGAACCCTAAGAGATTAAAATAGTTAATATTATATGTGATGCTGATAACTTTGGTAAATATTTTGCGGAGGTTGTCAACTCATACGTTCGTTTCGTTGAGCCCACGGAAACGAACGTAACGCGCTGTCCAATGAAAGCATGGTGGAAAAAATTTATTGGCACCGTTCGCCGTGCCAAGCTTTCGGTTGGACAGTTTAAAAGCTTTGGTTATGATCGGATGGTAAAATACTATGACAAGTACCTTTCCACCACTGTTTTTACAATTCTTTCCAGAATGTCACCGGAGGATTTTTATGCCCGTACATATGATTGTGCTATTGGAAGGCTGAAAACCAAGCACAACGCGATTATGAACGATGTAAAATGTACATATAATTTAACCCCAAAACAGTATTGGGATTATCTTAATCCTGTAAAGTATGGGGAGCGTGTAGCATATGGGCAGTAAACACGGGTTTAATAATTGCTTCCATTGCTTGTGTGAGGTCTGTACACGGATGCATTGTCCATATTTGTACACACGTTACAAGGTAGGCTTTTGCACATCAATGATAATGTATGAGCGTTGCCCGATAATCAAGTGTGATTTCTTTCAGCATAAAGGTAAGCATAAGGTTTACCGGATTGTGCGAAAAGAAAAAAAGCGGGATAGGCTCTTGGAGAAGCTTGCAGCAATCGAGAAGAAGTTGGATGACCTGTCTAATTAACTCCCAATTTTTTACTGTCTATTTCGTTAAATAGTACATAGTTTAGCGACAATTGCGTCCGCTCCTCCGGAGACGGACAACGAAGCCGACCAACGCAGCTGGAGACCCGCCCCCCACGGGGCGGAGGCTGCATAGGTCGGCTTCTCAATTTTGCTAAATGGTTATTTAGTGATAATTGCCGCTGTGGATTTTTATTTTTTGCGCATTGCGGAGGTTATCTGTTCTGCTAATCCTGTAGTTGATCTGGTATGTAGAATATTAATTCCAGCTGTACCTAAAGCTTTGTCTATAAATTGATCGCGCTCTTGCCGATCTGGGCGGTCATGGCTGTTGTCATCCAATTCTAGTGCAAGAATGGGTTGCAGGGTGTTGGGGTCACAAAGCATGAAGTCAATATGTCGGGATTTGATTCTACCACGAGCAGCATTGTAATCAGGGCCTTTTGGGGCTTCTATTATATCCTCCAGGCGAACCTTGGGACAAATGATAAGTTTTTTGGTTGTCGCAATCGGAATAAGTGCGTTGTAAAATTTTAGTTCGCTGGGTGTTAGGAGTGACGGGCGTTTTTGATATTTGTAGTCGCTTCTGCTTGGGGCTTTAGATTTCTTTGAGGGCTTCTTTTTGGTTGCTAGTGCAACAATTATTAATGCAATAAAAATTAATGCTGCTACTATCCATATGGTTATGTCCATGTTGTCACGTCCGTCCCTGTTTGATAATACCGCATTGTTGAGCGGAGCTTTTTAGCATAATAGGAAAAACATAGAAATTGCATTTTTGGGGTTGCATGCAATTAATATTTTCTGTATAATAGGGTTATAGAATGAATGTTCTATTTCATATTGAGTAGGTAATCTGTTGTTAATTTATAAAGTGCAGCTAGTTTTTTTATGCTATCTGTTGTTGGGATTATTTCACCCGTTTCATATTTGGTGTAGGTTGTTCTTGATAAATTTAGATATTTGGCTACATCATCTTGTTTTAATCTCTTAGGGTTCAATTCCCCGCAGCTCTGCTGCGCTTCCTTATAAAAAACAGAACGCGTAGCTAAGATTAGGGGGATTGATACCCCGCAGTCTCTGCTGCGGGGTAGTTCATTGTCTGCTTCATTGGTGTCATTTCCTTTCATGTGAAAAAAAAATATTATATAAGCCCGCGCCGCAAGGCGCGAGATTTTTTTACCCCACATGCTTTCGTGAACTAAATCGTAAAAGCGCACAAGCGCACAAGCCTTCTTGTTAAAATCGACATAACCCGACTTGCAATATTCCAATCAATTGGAAACTATGCTATAATCCATGTGGGAACGTTCCGAAAAAATATGAAGGAGCGTCAAAATGGACGATCAAGAAATGACAATGGAAGAAGCTTTAGCACAAGCAATTTTAGAGGGTAAAGACATTAGCTTAATCATCAGTGCTTTGGATGAATGCATTGATAAATTTGACGATTTTGCGTAAGTCCTCCTGATTGGGTTCCCGGCCTTTGCGTTTTTTAAAGTTTGCGCGTATTTCCTCCGCTGCCTTTATGACGGCGGAGGAATACTCTTTTTTGGGCGGTTCTTCTTTCTTTTCCTTTGGCGGTGTCGGGTCGTTGGTTTTTCCTAGAATGTAGTCAGTGGATACGTTGTAGTAGTCAGATAAAATTATAAGATGTTGTAACGGTAATGTCCTTTCGCCTGTTTCATAACGGGAATATACTCTTTGGCTTGTATGCAGTATTTGCGCTGTTTGTGATTGATTTAGGTCGTGGTCTTCCCTTAAATCTCTTATTCGCAATTTGCACATATTTAGCACTCCTTTTTCTACATATAATTATACCTAAGTACCGTATGGTAGTATTGACTTTGGTATCAAATGGTGGTATAATGAGTATAGCAGGTAAAGGAAACTATATTTTTTTACCGATGTATAGTACTAAATGGTACTTAAAAAGGAGTGCTAACCAATGATGAAGCAGCAGTTTTGCCTAAATGACGGAGCGCGGCCCACGCTCATGGTTGTCTCACAAAAGTATAGGGCATATGACGCATTGACGATTCAGATCAGCAAAACGATATTTTGTTACTTGGATGGTGTCCCGGTTTACCGCTACGTATACGAGGAAATAGACGAGAATGACATGGTTGTGTATGCGAGGTACATGGATGAACGGAATATCCGCGAACATTACAAGTGGGCAGTATAAAATAGCCGAAACGGGGGACACCCCGTCTACCGTGGAATAGTCTCCCGGTACTGATGATGGCAGACTAACAACCTAACGACACAAAAGGAGTGCTAACAATGGGAAAGAAAAAAGCGACCGAAAATCAGCAGCAATTCCCGGAATTTTTGCAGGACGTCCCGGCAATCGAAAAGGTAGAGGCTGAAATAGTGGACATGGAGAAATTGTCCAATCGGTTGGAAACCGCTACATCGTACATCCAAAAAGAGGTAAGCAACGTCGCAAAGAGCTTTTGCCGCATTGGCTACAAGCTTTGGGAGGTCAAGGAAGACAAGCTGTATTTAGGCCAAGGCTACAAGAACGTATCTGAATACGGTCAAAAGGTACTTGGTTTCCAGAAGTCCTCCACCGCGAACTACATAGCGATTTGCGAGCGGTTCAGCGTCTACAAGAATGACAATTGTGGTGGCAAGTATCGTTTAGGGAGGTGAGGTTAAGCGGGTACAGGGTGTAGGGGCTGAATGGGGGCGCTGTGGCTCCTTCCCTGTGTCTAGCAATCCAATTCCTTATATGCCCTTGCAGCACCTTTTAGGGGGCTTCTAGGGGGCCTCCGTGGGCCGCTGGGTGTTCGCTCTGCAATACCCCTCCTTTTGTCCAGCAAATGGCCTTGTCGCTGGAGGTGGGAAAAGGTGGAAGCCCTCCAGTGCCCACTAGCGGACACAATAAGCAGAAAGAGGGGTTTGGGGAACCTTCCCCATTTTTTTCTCCTTTCCTTGCGCACTATATCCGCAGAAGCTTGCAGTTCCATGGAGGCCGTGCGCCCATCTCTTTCTTTGTGGCCTTGTGCATGGGGCGGGGTGCAGCGGAACCCCTTACTTGATACTAGCCACAGATTGCACTCACTAAGGTGTGATCTTATTCCAAAGGCCCGGATACACGCACCCCACATGGATGTGGAGCACAACGCAAAGATTAGTTTTTATCCAGACGGACGGCACAAGCTGCTAGTTGCCAGTAAGCCTATATTCAAAGAGGAGGGATGGGAAAAACCGGAGTTCAAAGAGAAAATTCCAAAACCGCAGAATAGGGGAGAGGAGGTTAGAGAGGATAGTGTGAGAAGGGCACAACAAATGGTTTTTGATATCTCTAGGTTAAATCATTTTGATTATTTTATCACATGGACACTGGACAAGGAAAAAATAGACCGTTACAACCCTGCGGAGATATCCAAGAAATTGAAAAAATTTCTTAACAATAAGTCCCAGCGCAACGATCTAAAGTATCTGATTATTCCAGAGTATCACAAGGACGGCGCAATACATATGCATGGTTTGATCTCCGGAGATTTTGAAATGGTGGATTCCGGGACTGTGATTGTGAAGGAAAGAAAAAAGCCAGTACGCAAGGAACTGGCTGAAGAAATGGGTTGGGCGGCTCTGAAAACTGTTTACAACATGCCCCAATGGACGTTGGGAAGCTCTACGGCCATAGAGCTTGACGGCAACGTCCAGGCTATTAGCCGCTATATCGCGAAGTACGTTTCCAAGGAATTTCGCAAAATATTCGGCAACTTCTATTATGCCGGGGGACACGGCCTAGAACGCAAACCGCCCACACAATTATATCAGATATCGTATACAGAACTCAATGAAAAAGAGTATACAAAATTCGGCACCGGGTACAAGTACATGGAATTGGGGGATTACAGTACATTGGATGATAATGCCCGGGGGATATTGGAAAGGATTGGCGTATATGTCGCAAATGAAGAATAGCCCGGAAATGGTTGTTTCGCTTTATTGCGAAGGGTTGTCGATTAGTCAGTTGGTAGGCCGTGTCAAATTTGATTGCAAAAGCAAAAAGGAAGCCCGTGAATATGTGGAACAGTGCATTTATTTGTATCATATGTCTTTAAAAAAGAAATGTATTAAGGATTGCATTCATTGTGAGCACTTAAAGGCGAACTATGTAACGCATGGGCTTCGTGACAGTATCAATGTGTGTATGCTAACTGGTGAGGTGGTTATGGAAGGTACTGCTTTTATGGAGAGTTGGAACTCTGGAGAGCTGCCGTTTTAAGTAAGTAAGGTATCCGATTCGGGGGAATTAAGTAAGGTTCCCGAAGGAAAAAAATTATTGAGGCAATTTCACTAAATAAAAAAAATTTACACATGGGACAGTCAGCTATGCATACCCCTTACTTGATATTAACCTCAAATTATCCCCACTAAGGTGGTGAAGCATTGTCAAAAGCCCGGATTCACGCTCCATCAC
>Ga0153996_1000466_pt1 | contig 18264 bp, 14 predicted proteins | sample TSNC080MetaG_FD_104728 | JGI IMG/M metagenome (GOLD analysis project Ga0153996, IMG submission 104728) | Attine ant fungus gardens microbial communities from North Carolina, USA - TSNC080 MetaG | ecosystem: Host-associated > Fungi > Mycelium > Unclassified | place: USA: North Carolina, Lumber...
GAAATCCATGACGAATTGCCAAAAACAACGGCGTATGTCATGAATGAGCTGCGCAAGCTGGGCTATGAGCCTAAGGAAATCTGCAAGTCTGGAGTCGTAGCTACCATTGGCAAAAAAGAAGGCAAAACCTTTTTGCTAAGAGCCGATATGGACGCGCTCCATGTAGAGGAACAAACAGATTTGCCGTTTAAATCAACTAATGGCTATATGCATGCCTGCGGTCATGATTTGCATACGGCTATGCTGCTCGGCGTGGCCAAATTGCTGAAAGCCCACGAAAGCGAATTGGCAGGCACGGTCAAGCTGATGTTTCAGCCGGCAGAGGAAATTATGAAAGGCGGCAAAATGATGGTAGATGCCGGCGTTCTGGATAATCCCAAAGTGGACGCGGCTTTGGCCACTCATGTCCATTCAATAATAGGGGCACACCCTCCTAACAAAGTACTGATTAAAGCCGGCGTTACATTTGCCTCGTCAGATGTTTTCAGAATCACAATCCAGGGCGTGGGCTGCCACGGCGCTATGCCGAATACCGGCGTCGACCCCATCAACGTAGGCTGCCATATCATCCTTAATTTACAAACACTTAATGCCCGGGAAAATAAACCCTCAGAACTTTTAGTCATCACTATCGGCAAATTCGCCGGTGGCCATGCTTCTAATATTATCCCCGATTCAGTTATATTGGAGGGTACGATTCGGACATTTAACAGCGAAGTTAGAAGCATGGCAAAAAGAAGGCTGGAGGCAATAGTCACCCAAACGGCCGCATTGTTCCGGGCATCGGCGACAGTGGAGTTTCTCTATGGTGCACCTCCGCTTATCACCGACAAAGAGTTGGTCCATGAAATAACCGGCTATATAAAAGAAATTATCCCGGCGGAACAAGTATCATCTGTTGTCGAACCATCAAGCGGGTCGGAAGATTTTTCTTATATTGCCGAACAAGTGCCGGCTGCTTTCCTGAAGATTACTGCAGGTACACAGGAAAATCCCTACCCGCAGCATCATCCTAAAGTTGACTTCCGGGAAGACGTAATGCCGACCGGCATGGCAGCTATGACACAAACAGCAATTGAGTGGCTTAAAAATAATCGTTAAGCGGATCTGACCTTGCTTGCCGTTTTAACCCAGTCGTTTCAACCACTAGCATCCCCTATAAGCACATCAATTAAATATTCGGATGAAGACATCGGGAGAGACCGCTTTTGGGCAGGCAAAAGGACCGATATCTGACGAAACTCCGGAAAGCCCGGAAAACAGGCGCCGAAGAAGCAATCCCGCAAGGTGAGAATCTTTCAGGTTAAAGGACGGAGGCGTACTATATTGTTAGTATGTCTCTGTTTTTTATTGGACAAACAATCGCTTAATTAAAGCAAAGAAGGGATAAGCATGCGCTGAAAATAACCACCTTACGTTTAGTCAAGTGGCGCATCAGAAAAGTGCGAGAAAATTGATTATGGGAGAGATAGTTATGGAAAGAGCTAATAAGTCTAATTTTCTATCAGTGATTCCATCGATATGGATAGGCTATGCAATGTTTAACATTGATAAACTGACAATCGGATTAGCCCTTGTTCCTATTGCCCAGGAATTGAATCTTAGCCCCTCTGAAAAAGGTTTGATAATCAGTATATTTTTCTTAGCATACACACTCTTTCAAGTGCCGATGGGATACCTTAACCGCAGATTCGATACCAAACTTATACTAGTATTTTCGGTAGCGGCTTTAGGCGTCTTTATGGGATTATTTGGCTTTGCGACATCACTGTTTTTTATTCTAGCCCTTAGGTTTCTGTCCGCTTCCATTGCCCATGCTCCCTTTCCGGCGTCAACCAGCAGGATGGTAACTGTCCATATCGATCTGGAGAAACGCACTTTTGCACAGGCTGCGTTAGTCGCTTCGGCTGGATTTGCCGCTTTCATCGGTCCTCTAGTTTTATCAAGAGTTTATCAAGACCTTGGTTGGCGGCACGGATTTTTTATTATCGCAGTTGTTTGTATTCTAGTCGCCATTTGCCAGTTTTTCCTGCTACCTTCTACAAAACCTGAACCCCAAAGTGCTAGTAATGAAAAAGCAAAACTGCCTTTTTCCAAGATCATATCAAATCCTGTCGTATGGGCCATTATGTCCAGCGCTTTTTTCTACAACGGAGCTGTATATGGTATTTATGGGTTTTTACCTTCGTATTTAACGAGTGAAAGAGGATTAAGTCTTGCCATTTCCGGAAATGTCATGGCGTTCTTCGGATTTTGTTCGATTTTCGTTTCATTAGCCGGAGGATATTTAATCGGGAAATATATGCTGGGTAAAGAAAAGCAGGTTATCTTTACCCTTTTGATCACTTCAGCAGTTCTAGTCTATTTGATTTATCTGATTGACAATCTTATTTTAGCGACAATTATACTTGCCATTGCTCGTATGGTTGCGACATTGGGATTTATCACAATAACTTCATTGCCGCTTAAAATCTTCCCAAAAGAAGTTGTCGCTCCTAATTATGCAACAATAAACGCAGGCGGAGTTTTAGGGGCATTTTTTTCCCCGATCATCTTGGGTAACCTTGTCGAACTAGCTGGCGGTGCTTATTCCTATGCATTCATATTTTTAGCAGCTATTACGGCACTTTCAGGCATTTGCATTTTATTTGTGAGTAAATCCGAAATCCAGAAGTTTGCCCCCAGTAAATAAATATTACAAAGGAGTGGTTGTTAATGACAAATTTATTAGCAGAGGCTCAAAAAATTAACAATGAGGTGATCGCCCACAGGCGGCATATTCACCAAAACCCGGAGATCCATGACGAATTGCCAAAAACAACGGCGTATGTTATGAACGAGCTGCGCAAGCTGGGCTATGAGCCTAAGGAAATCTGCAAGTCTGGAGTCGTAGCCACTATTGGTAAAAAAGAAGGCAAAACCTTTTTGCTAAGAGCCGATATGGACGCACTCCATATGGAGGAAGAAACAGACCTGCCGTTTAAGTCAACTAATGGCTATATGCATGCCTGCGGTCATGATTTACATACGGCTATGCTGCTCGGCGTGGCCAAATTGCTGAAAGCCCACGAAAGCGAATTGGCAGGCACTGTCAAACTGATGTTTCAGCCAGCAGAGGAAATTATGAAAGGCGGCAAAATGATGGTAGACGCCGGCGTTCTTGATAATCCCAAAGTGGACGCCGCTCTGGCCACTCATGTCATGGGAAAAAGAGGGACACACCCCCCCGATACAATACTGGTCAAAACAGGCGCTACAGCTACCTCGTCAGATGTTTTTAGAATCACAATCCAGGGCGTAGGCTGCCACGGCGCTATGCCGAATACCGGCGTCGATCCCATCAACATAGGCTGCCATATTATCCTTAATTTGCAAACACTCAATACCCGGGAAAATAACCCCTCAGAGCTTTTAACTATTACTATCGGCAAATTCGCCGGTGGCCATGCTTCCAATATTATCCCCGATTCAGTTATAATGGAAGGGACGATTCGGACATTTAACAGCGAAGTTAGGAGTATGGCAAAAACAAGGCTGACGGCAATAGTCACTCAAACGGCCGCAATGTTCCGGGCATCGGCGACAGTAGATTTTCTCTACGGTGCACCTCCGCTTATCGTCGACAAAGAGTTAGCCCATGAAGTAACTGGCTATATAAAAGAAATTATCCCGGCAGAACAAGTAACATATTTTGACGGAACATTAGGCGGATCGGAAGATTTTTCTTATATTTCCGAACAGGTGCCGGCTGTTTTCCTGATGATTACAGCAAATACACCGGAAAATTCCTACCCAGGACATCATCCTAAAGTTGATTTCAGGGAAGACATAATGCCGACCGGTGTGGCGGCTATGACGCAAACAGCAATTGAGTGGCTTAAGAATAATCGCTAAAATGACAATGACAAGGAGTGGTTATTAATGACTAATTTATTAGCAGAGGCTCAAAAAATTAACAATGAGGTGGTTGCCCACAGGCGGCATATTCACCAAAACCCGGAAATCCATGACGAATTGCCAAAAACAACGGCGTATGTCATGAATGAGCTGCGCAAGCTGGGCTATGAGCCTAAGGAAATCTGCAAGTCTGGAGTCGTAGCCACCATTGGCAAAAAAGAAGGCAAAACCTTTCTGATAAGAGCCGATATGGATGCGCTCCATGTAGGGGAACAAACAGATTTGCCGTTTAAGTCAACTAATGGCTATATGCATGCCTGCGGTCATGATTTACACACGGCTATGCTGCTCGGCGTGGCGAAATTGCTGAAAGCCCACGAAAGCGAATTAGCAGGTACAGTCAAGCTGATGTTTCAGCCGGCAGAGGAAATTATGAAAGGCGGCAAAATGATGGTAGACGCCGGCGTTCTGGATAATCCCAAAGTGGACGCGGCTCTGGCCACTCATGTCATGTCCAAAATAGGGACACATCCGCCCAACACAATACTGATTAAAACAGGCGCTGCAGCTGCCTCGTCAGATATTTTCAGAATCACAATCCAGGGCGTGGGCTGCCACGGCGCTATGCCGAATACCGGCGTCGACCCCATCAACATAGGCTGCCATATCATCCTTAATTTACAAACACTTAATTCCCGGGAAAATAACCCCTCAGAGCTTTTAATCATTACTATCGGCAAATTTGCTGGTGGTCATGCTTCTAATATTATCCCCGATTCAGTTATACTGGAAGGTACGATTCGGACATTTAACAGCGAAGTTAGAAGCATGGCAAAAACAAGATTAGAGGCAATAGTCACCCAAACGGCCGCAATGTTCCGGGCATCGGCGACAGTGGAGTTTCTTTACGGTGCACCTCCCCTCATTGTCGACAAGGAGTTTGCCCATGAAATAACCGACTATATAAAAGAGGTTATCCCTGCAGAACAAATATCGTCTATGGTCGAGCCATTAGGCGGGTCGGAAGACTTCTCTTATGTTGCCGAACAGGTACCGGCTGCTTTCCTGATGATTACCGCAGGTACACAGGAAAATCCCTACCCGCAACATCATCCTAAAGTTGATTTCCTGGAAGACGTAATGCCGACTGGCATGGCAGCTATGACGCAAACAGCAATTGAGTGGCTTAAGAATAATCGCTAAGCGGACCTGTCATTGCTTGCCGCAAATAAAGCTACAAGTGGGATCTATACCATCTGTAGCTTTATTTTCCTTGTTGACAGTAAAATTGAATTATTGCGTTTGGCTAGACCTTAAATCAATCATATAGTATAATACTCAATGTCAATAGGTTAAGGAAGATTAACAGCGACGAATTTAAGGATCTTACGTGTAAAAAGCAACCGACTTTATTCGTAGCCGGAAGATACCCTTTGAAGATGTGATGATTATGTCGCTTAAATGCCAGTACACAAAGCGCATTATGCCGGTTAACTCACGATGATGTTGGCGTACTCGGCAAAAATGCTCGCACCAACAGAGCAAGGCTCAATCCTTAATGATGTGCTCAATGATATTGTCATCGACGCAAAACTTGCTCCTCTTCAACGGATGAACGCACACTAGCCGCAGAGCACCTTGATGATTGCCGAAAAGGTCATTTTTGACAGAGGCTACCCTTAGTTTGCATTAATCGAAAAGCTTGAAAACAAAGGGTTAAATTCAAGAAAGACATTGACGCCCAGAGAAGCCATGATGGCTATGTCTGCCTTGAACACAAAGAAAAACGCATACATATGAAAATGGCAAAACAGAGACACTGATAACTACTATAACTGATAAACGCCTTGGCAAAAACGCGTTCAAAAATCGCTATTTCATACGATGGACCTGTTGAAACAAAATATGATGTTGTCCAAAATAAGCTCCAACCAGAGAATTTCTATCTCGTATGGTTGAAGGCATTTTTTTGCGGCTATGTACTTAACAAATGTTGCGGCTGCCGCCGCGTTTGACGCTCAATCCGAAAGTGAAGAGGCGCACCCAACAAAAATAACAAGTACCAATACCGCGCAAATATCAATGAGCTAATTAGTGTTTTAGCAGACCGTTTCGTTTTGGCTCTTACAGAAAACGATGCCACCAAACAGGCCGTTGCCGTTCAACATATTATTGACGAAATCAAGCAATCTGTTGTCCTTAAGGCTAATCGTTCCATACTAAGAAATCGTTCTCTGAGGAAACCTAAATTCTGCCCGATGACTAAACCATGTCTTAACTCCCTCTTCTACAAGCGTGAGTTAAGAGCGGCTAAGTTCCTGGATAAAGTCTACTAGACTTCAGATGGGGTAAAAACCCCACCTGAAGCATGCGTCTCTCCTTTATCAAAATCGTAGGCTAATTGTTGATTGTTGTGCTTAACCTGTTGACATTGGTATACTTGCAAGCATAATTTCTGGAAGTAGGGGAGAGAAATCATGGAAAAGGAAAATAATTCACAGCATTCAAGCGACTGGAAAGTAGGGCCAGGAGCCTATATTGCCTTATTAGTTGCAATTTTATTTTTCTCAGGCCTTTTTATGCAAGTCGGCGGTATGAAATGGTTAACTGCTTTTGATTTTACCACATTAGGCGGTAGCTTTGGCACTATGAAAGAACCTGCCAAAAATACATTTTTAGGCGCAGGCGGCGTTAGTGCCAAGGCAGGCTTTTTATTTGCGTTATCATTAGTTCCGACGGTTATGCTGGCCTTGGGTTTTTTAGAGATTTTCACCCATTATGGGGCAATACGTGCAGCTCATAAACTACTGACACCTTTTCTCAAGCCATTGTTGGGTCTGCCGGGTCTAACCGGACTGGCACTAATCACCGATCTGCAGAGTACGGATGCAGGTGCGGCTCTTACGAAAGAACTATACGATGAAAAACAGATTACAAAAAAAGAGCTTGTAGTGATGAGTGCTTGGCAATATTCTGGCGCCGGTATGATTAACAATTACTTTGCTATCGGGTCTGCCTTATTCGCTTTTTTGGCGGCGCCTGTCATCATCCCCTTATTGTTGATGTTCGTATTAAAGTTTGTGGGAGCTATGTTTGTACGCTTAGTATTAACAACTGTCTATAAGGAGGATTTCCGTAATGAGCAATAATTCAAAACAGAATGTATCAAGTAATCCTTTTGATATATTTGTAATCGGTGCACGCAAAGGCTACCAAATAGCTATCAACAATTTATTGCCAAATGTACTTATGGCTTATGTCATAGCGGAAATGTTAAACCGGGTTGGTGCAATGGCCTTTATCGGAGATTTATTTGCTCCCTTAATGGGTATATTTGGCTTGCCGGGGGAGGCAGTTACTGTGCTTCTCACAGCCTGGCTTTCGTCCTCGGCAGGAACCGGCATTGCCGTCAGCTTGCTCAGTAAAGGGATGTTAAACGGCGCTCATGCTACAATACTAATTCCTGCTATTTTCTTGATGGGTGCACAGCTACAGTATATGGGACGCCTGCTAGGGGTTGCCGATGTTCCCAAAAAATATTGGCCGCTATTAATGTTCGCAAGCATACTTAACGCGTGCATTTCCATGATTATTATGAGACTTTTTGTATAACAAAGCTTTGGCTGAGTATTGTTCGTTTTGAATAAAGAAAAGGAGCGATGTTACATGGATATTCAGACTCGCGTTATTAAAACATATGATGATTTACACGCAATTCCGGAAATTGGCTTTGAAGAAGTGAAAACGTCTGCTTATCTGGCGGGTAAATTAGAAGAGTTCGGTTTTGCTGTAAAGCGGGGTTTGGGCGGCACCGGTATTCTGGGTGAGTTAACAGGAACTGAGCCGGGACCTACAGTCGGATTGCGCGCTGATATGGATGCATTGGCTCATAGCGTCAACGGCGAGGTCATTATTAGCCATTCTTGCGGGCATGATGCCCATTCAGCTATGGTGTTGGCCGCGGCTGAAGCCTTCGCACAAAAAGGCATTCAACGCGGCACGTTAAAAATTCTTTTTCAGCCGGCCGAAGAACTATTATTTGGAGCTCGGCGTATGATTGCCGATGGCGCTGCTGAAGGCCTGGATATGCTGTTCGGTATTCATCTGCGCCCCGCCCAGGAGGCAAAATCCGGCCAGGCAACACCTGCTCTTCATCATGGCGCCAGTTGGGTAGTCAAAGCCCATATTGAAGGAAAAACCGCCCATGGAGCGCGGCCCCACCTGGGGATCAATGCCATTCATGCCGCAGCCGGCGTCATTCAGGCGGTGAATGCCATCGCCACTAATCCTGTCATTCCTTCTAGCGTCAAAGCCACACGGATTAAAGGAGGCGGTCCAGCTTCTAATGCCATTCCCGCCTCGGCTGAGATAACCTTTGATGTTCGTTGCCGTGAAAATAGTGCGATGGATGAAATGATTAAACAGATAGGCCAAGCAATCGAGAGCGCTTCGGCTTCCGTCGGTGCTGTCGGCCGGATGGAAATTGTCGGCGGCGTTCCTGCTGCTGAATATAACAAAGAAATGATTGAATTGGCTAAAGAAGCAATTGTGGAAATTATGGGAGCCGAAGGATTGTTGGACGAAATCATCACTCCTGGCGGCGAAGACTTTCATTTTTTTGCTAAAGAAAGACCTGGAATAAAAACCGCCTATTTAGGCTTGGGCTGTAATCTAGTTCCAGGACTGCATGATCCTTCCATGACCTTTGATAAAACAGCGCTCATTAAGGGGACAGAAATACTGGTGAACCTTGCAGAAAAAGCATTGCAAAGATAAGGTTGGCATCCCACGAAATTAACACCAAACCAAGGCAACAATAGTAGTTACAACTATTGTTGCCTGTGGTTTTCTTTTTTTTGCCCTGTTTATTCACTTACCCGCCCCCCTCTTAACCTTTCGTTTATCCGATGACAAACGTCAGACGGGGTAAAAACCCCACCTGACGCGTTCGTCTCTTTTTATCGGCTCATCGGTAATCAACGCGTATTCAGTGTTGGCTACACATGAGGATAATAAATGCAAAAAATAGTTTGGCAAAAATTTTGGATAAAGGTAGTTATAAAATAAAATGAGCTTTTTGCTATTTATTCCCTGTTTACAAGCGAGAACATTTGTTCTATAATGAACAAACAAACGTTCCGCAAGGGAGGGGCATCAGCTTGTCTCGAACAATATTACATGTAGACCTAAATAACTTTTATGCATCAGTTGAGTGCCTATACAATCCCGAACTCAGGGATAAACCCGTAATCGTCTGCGGCGATGCCGAGGCCAGGCATGGCATTATATTGGCAAAAAATCAAATTGCCAAGCAAGCAGGAGTGAAAACTGGCGATGTGATCTGGGAAGCTAAAATCAAATGTCCTGGATTAATTCAAGTGACTGCCGACTTTCGTAAATATTTGAGGTTTTCAAGGATGGCCAGAAAGATATATGCCGACTATACGGATCAGATTGAAAGCTTCGGTGTTGACGAATGTTGGCTTGATATTACTGGTTCAGTCGGATTGTTCGGAAACGGCGCAGCCTTGGCCGATACGATTCGTCAACGTTTTAAAGAAGAACTCGGTCTGACCTGCTCAGTCGGCGTATCCTGGAATAAAATCTTTGCTAAGCTCGGCAGTGATATAAAGAAGCCGGATGCTACAACAATAATCTCTAAAGAGAACTACCAGGAAATTGTGTGGCCCCTAGCAGTTGGTGAACTGTTGTATGTGGGGCGCTCAACCCGCAAAAAGCTGCAAAACCGCATGATACGAACTATCGGTGACCTTGCCAATGCTGATGTTCAGAACCTGCGGCTGATGCTCGGCGTATGGGGCGAGACGCTATGGACATTTGCCAACGGCTTAGACTCTGCACCAGTCCGTCTGACCGGTGAGGAAAGCATAATCAAGTCGGTTGGGAACAGCACAACAACAGTAAGGGATTTAGTGAGCGATCAAGATGTCAAATTGATCATTTATGTCTTGGCCGAAAGCGTGGCGGCTCGGCTCCGTAAGCACGGCCTAAAATGCAGGACGGTAGTGATCAGTGTACGCGATAAGGAGTTATATTCATTTGAACGGCAAGGAAAGCTGCTTGCACCGACATTTGTATCGGGCGATATCGCTAACAAAGCTATCGAGTTATTTGCTCGTAATTATCGTTGGAATCAATCAATCCGCAGTTTGGGTGTGCGCGGCGCAGACTTGGTAACCTCAGTTGGTAATATTCAGCTTAACTTATTTAATGAATGCAAGCTAGATGCAGAGAAGTTGGAACAGACAATTGATCGTATTCGTAAGCGATTCGGCCACTATAGTGTCCAACGCTGCACCATGTTGCTTGACCGAAGACTGAGTCGGTTTAATCCGAAAGAAGAACATGTTATTCAGCCGGTATCGTATTTTAAATAGTTGAAATTTGGGGAAATATGTTGTAGTAGCTTTTTTGTTTTTATTTCTATTATATTATGTTATAATTTGGGTATTGCAATTTCAGGTAGACTGGGGAGGAAAAATTGCTCAAATTACTAACGCCCTGTTTAGTGGTGGACACTTTATATGATATTGATCTCGATATGCTCAAACGGCGTGGTATTCAAGGCATAATACTCGATCTGGACAATACGATTATACCTTGGAATAGTCCTGACTTATGTCCTGATATGCGGAATTGGTTAGGCCAGTTAGAGGGGCAGGGTTTAAAGCTGTGTCTGGTATCAAATAACAAGGTAAAACGCGTAAGCCAAATTGCTGACCAATGTGGAGTTCCTTTTATCGCCAGGGCGTTAAAACCATTCCCGACCGGCTTTCGGCAGGCTGTCAATACAATGGCTTTAGACCCGGTTCAAGTAGCAGTGGTGGGTGATCAATTGTTTACCGATATGTTGGGCGGCAACCGTTTAGGATTATTTACGATTTGGGTTAAGCCGCTGACAACGCAAGAGTTTATCGGTACTAAAATTACCCGCCAACTGGAAAAACTGGCCGTGCATCTGCTGCGCTCTACCGGACGGTTATAGTAATGCCTTTTATCCGATGACTAAACCGAGTCTTAACGCCCTCTTCTGCAAGCGGGAGTTAAGAGCGGCTAATTCCCGGGATAACGCCGACTAGCCTTCAGATGAGGTAAACAACGCCTGAAACGTGCGTCCCTCTTATTCCTGAACAAAAACTTGACCTGTTTTCGATAGATAATGCTGACGTCGGCATTAGTATTGTTACGAATTGCGTTTTCCCGAGCTTTTTCCGGTCTATGCTTTACAGGGGGTCCAAATCGTTTATGTGCCGGCGGCGCGGGGGCGCATTGGCGGCGAAAGTTTGGCTGAGGGTGACGAGCACGAAGCTATTACCTATGCTGAGATTGACATGACGCGAGTCGCCGAGGCGCGCAAAATATTGTTGTTCTTTGCCGACGTAACTCGGATATTTGAAATGTAGGTAGATTGGGATGAAAAGGAGTGTATGTACATGACGATAACGGCTAAAACACAAAAAGTAGGTCTGTTAGGGTGGCCACTCGGCCATTCCCTGTCACCAGCCATGCATAATGTGGCATTTGCGGCGGGTAATCTTGACTATGTGTATCTCCCATTGCCCACGCCTCCAGAACTGCTGCCACAGGCAGTAGCCGGTCTAAGAGCCCTGGGATTCAGCGGTGTCAATGTGACTATTCCGCACAAAGTAGCAATTATTGATTGCCTGGATGAACTTGATGCTAGTGCTACGCTGGTCGGGGCTGTCAACACGGTTGTTATCAGGGACGGACGACTGATTGGCTACAATACCGATTCCGGTGGCTACATTCGTTCCCTTACGGCTGCCGGCGTGTCCGTTACCGGTATGCACGCTGTTATTTTAGGCGCTGGCGGGGCTGCTCGCGCCGTAGTGGCCGGTTTTATCGCTAATGGTATTAACACTGTTACGATTGGCGCGCGTGACGCCGCTAAAGCTAGCGCTACTGCTACCGCATTTTCTGCTGCCGGCCGGCAGGTAACAGGAGTAACACTGGATAGCCAGGATTTTGCAGTGGCATCGGCTAACGCTGATATTATTGTCAATACTACATCCCTCGGTATGTATCCGAATGTTACGAGTCAGCCGCAAATACCCTGGGAGAGCCTTAAGCCGTCAGCTGTTATTTCTGATATTGTCTACAATCCTTTGATAACACAATTTCTAGCCGAAGCAGCCCGTCGGGGTCACAAAACAGTGACTGGCGAGGGCATGCTGGCTGAGCAAGGGGCGCTTGCATTTAGTTTGTGGACAGGTTGCGCCGAGCCTAGTGAAATTATGCGTCAGACCCTGCTTCAGGAGTTAAACGGCAATAAGTGATTGAAATACTTCTAACTTCATCTTAGAGGCAATTGTAACAGGATAAAAAGAGACTAAGCTACAGGTGGTAGATCCCCTGTAGCTTAGTCTTATTTTTATTGCGATAAGCAAGCCAGATATATAGTGAAGGCTTACTTTATTATTCAATATCAATTTTAGCTAGATTATCAATTCTTTCCCGTTTTGGAACCATTACTGTCAGCACTCCGTGTTCAAGTTTCGCTTTGATGTCATTTACTTTAAATTCACAATAACATAGGCCAAAAGAGCCGCAAACAATTGATTGTACACAGCAATTTTGGTCGTGCCGAATAATCGCGGGACATTTAAGTTTTGTTTAATCCAGCAAAAAAACTACTCCACACCCCAGCGAGCTTTGTAAATAGCTACCACGGTATCGGCACTAGTGGAATATAGGTTTGTGACTACCCGGATGTTTCTCCCTTCGTAGTCGGTGAACTCGGGCTATTCTATGACGTCGGTCTGAACGGTCCTGCTCAGTGCCCAGCTTCGGTAAAATCATTAACAATATTCGAGTCCTCACTGACCACACGCTTTAACGATTTGCGCTGCGTTAGTTCGAGTTGTGCCTATTTGGATGATATAAGCTAAAATGCCTTTGACCATTACTTTTGTAACGGCCAAAGGCATTTTGGGTTGTTCTGATAATGAACAATCTCCCTATCTGTTGCTTGCTGGTGGGGAGATTATTTTTGCGGACGCTCCTCAGCCGCCAGTGTTTTCCCCAACTTATTAATGGCGTGCTTCTCAATCCGACTGACATAGCTCCGCGATATGCCTAATGTTTTAGCAATATCACGTTGCGTTTTCCGACTGCCATGGGGAATACCGAAACGCATTTCGAGTACCCATTTTTCCCGGGCCGTCAGCCGGCGGATTTCGCGGTTCAAGCGCTCTTGCTCACACAGATTTTCGACAGTTTCTCCGACGACATCAGGCGCGGTACCCATTACATCAATTAGTGTTATCTCATTCCCTTCTTTGTCGACCCCGATTGGGTCATATAGACTGACTTCACCGCGGATTCGCCTAGTGCTTCTGAGGTGCATCAGGATCTCATTTTCAATACACCGAGCTGCATATGTAGCTAGCCTGATTTTCTTAGCCGTATCAAACGTATTGATGGCTTTAATTAAACCGATAGTTCCAATGGAAATGAGATCATCCACATCTTCGCCAGTGTTGTCAAACTTTTTTACAATGTGTGCTACCAGTCGTAGGTTTCGTTCAATAAGCACATTGCGAGCGTCTTCATCCCCGTTTTTAAGCCGCCCCAGATAAGCCTGCTCTTCTTTCTCCGACAGCGGCAAAGGAAAGGTATTATTGGCGATATAAGACACAAGCAGGGTGATGCCTTTAACTACCGAAGCTGCCAAAACCATAATAAACGAAAGGCCCATTCAGTCATTCACCCCCAAAAGTCTATCGGTTAAATTTTATGGAGCATACAAGCTGAATGTGCCTGGCAAAAAAAAATAATTTTTCGTCCTTGCCTTGCGTCCGCGCTAGAAGTAGCATATAATCCAGATAAGAAACACAGGTTATGTGTTATGGGGGAGCGTGAGTTGATGGGATATTACATTGCCGATATTGGCTTACTTTTCGCCGGAACATTAATTATATTATACATGCTCTGGAATAAATTGTTTCCTGATGATTAACAGAATGAAAAAAGCGGGATTGCTCATTATAGTAATGGGCAATCCCACTTTCCTTTTTGTCTATTATTTTGCCATTGACTTAGTACAAGCCGGCATAGCTTCAAACAATACCATGTTTGCAGCCTCGGCAAGCGCTATACCTATTGGCTTACTAAGCTGTATGACCTTGGATAAGGGAGTGCTCTGGAGATCCAGGTAGCCGATCTGACTTTGGCCATTAACTACGCCGATCACCGAAATATCGCCCACAGTAGGCAGCCTATTGCCGACGGCAATACCGGCTGCGAGGCCGCCCTGCCAAATTTCGATGTTGCCGATTTCGTGGACTTTGCCTAGACAAGCGTCTACGGCAATAATAAGCGGGTGGTGGTAACGGTGATTGATAATATTCAGCGTTTCCACAAAATTACCGGCGTGGACAGGATGATCAAGCGTTCCATACACGCTGCATTCGCTGTGTTCCTGAAGATAAGTACCGACAAGCGGCCCCAAGGCATCGCCGGTATAGCGGTCAGACCCAATACATAATACAACGAGAGGTCGTAGGCTAAACCCTTGCTGATCTTTTAACAGTGTCATTAAATGCTGATAGAGTTTTTCCCGGATGTCAGTATCACACAGATTGACGGTAAGCTTATTTAGAGTATTTTTTGCCATTATCTCTCTCCTCTTAGCTGTCCTCATTAATCTGTATGCACCTCCTATCCATTTTATGTTAGGTCAGATAAGTCACTCACTACCCTACAAGCGGAATTTCCTGATAATCAGGCATTTTAGCAGCCTGAGCCAATGCCTTCGTAACAAATTCGACATGCTCTTTAAAATCGACATTCATGGCTTCTGCACTGGCCGTTATTGTTTCGCGGTTTACAGCACGGGCAAATGCTTTGTCTTTCATTTTCTTCATAACCGATTTTACTTCAAGCTTGTCCAGATCCTTATCAGGCCGCACCAAAGCGCAAGCAATGACAAAGCCGGTCAGTTCATCGACAGCCAGTAACGTTTTTTGCAGCAGTGTTCGTTCATTCTGCCAGCTACGGGCATGACTCTCAACATCTGTGATAAACTTATTGTCATAGCCGGCGGCGGTAAGAATTTCCCTGGCATGATTGGGATGATCCTCCGGATATTTTTCAAAATCTACATCATGGAGTAACCCAACAGTACCCCAGTATTCAACATCTTCGCCAAATTTAGCAGCGTAAGCCCGCATGGCAATTTCAACTGCTAAGCAGTGCTTGAGCAGCACTTCGCTTTGTACATGCTGGCGCAAAAGCTGCCACACCTGTTTTCTGCTATCAGTCACGCCGAATCCCCCTTGTTATATACTAATTCCTAAATTATACCAAATTACTTATAACAAAAACAAGTTATGTATAAGTTTTGCATCCGTCCTCAATGTCGCCATATATTTTTGACATGACGCGCAAGGGTGGCAACGATATAAAAAAGGATTGTCGTCATAATGATTGAGCCGCCGGGTGCGATATCAAGATAAAAGGCTGTGCTGAGGCCGCCGACTACCGCTAATATGGCAAACATCACTGCCCAGGCCAAAGTAGTTTTAAACCCTTTCCCTAATCGCTCGGCGGCTGCCACCGGCACAATCATCAGAGCGCTGACCATAAGAATGCCGACTACCATCATACCGGCAACAACGGTCACAGCCGTTACTATACTTAAGACCATATTAATAGCGTTGGTGCGAATACCGGCAACCTTAGCTACGTCCTCGTCAAAAGAAACTAGCATCAGACTGCTAAAATTCTTAAAAACAAAGCCTATTACTCCGAGCGAGCAACCGGCAATAATGATAACATCCTGCCAAGATACGGTCAAAATGCTGCCAAATAAAAAACCAAGTAGTCCGGCACTGGGCATACGGGTAATTGTACTGAAAATGATGGCCATCGCAATGCCGGCATAGAAAAAAATCGCCAACGCAGTGTCGGCCATCTCAGTACGCTGACGCCGTACTAATTCAATACCTATTGCTCCGCCTATCGTCAACGCAAGCGCTCCGGCCAACGGATAAATTCCGACAAGATAGCCGCCAGTTACCCCCGCAAAGGCAATATGTCCCAATCCATCACCAATCAGCGATTGGCGGCGGACTACTACGAACATACCGAGCAAGGGGCAAACAACAGCAGTAATAATACCTGCCAAAAAGGCTCGTTGCATAAAATCATATTGAAACATTTCTATTATTGGCATTGTCTGCCCTCCTAGCCGGTGTAACCGCCGGAATAATACCATAAATGCTTCATTGAAGCATGGCTAGACCGAAATTCTTCATTGTCACCGTAGAAACATAGATTACGGTTAATACAGGCTACCTTAGCGGCAAAGCTAATCGCATTTTCAAGATCGTGCGATACCATGAGAATAGTAATCTTAAGTGTAGAATTTAGCTGGCTGAGCAGCTTATAGATTCTGGCGCTGGCAGTATAGTCAATGCCGCTGGTTGGTTCATCCAGCAATAGCAATTGGGGATTGCCGGCTAAAGCCCTGGCAACCATGATCCGTTGCTGCTGACCGCCTGAAAGTTCTCCAATACGGCGGTCTTTTAATTGCTCAGCGCCAACCATCTCCAACATGTGGTTAACGATGTGCTTGGCCCCTTTGCTTGTTACTTTGTCCTGCCGATTGACGAGTCCCAAGGCAACAATTTCGGCCACTGTTGCCGGAAAAGCAACCGTATTTTGTGCGTAATGCTGTGGCACATAACCAATGATTCCTTGCCTCGCTGCTTTGGCTACACTTTGATCGTCAATTAAGACGCTACCGCTAGCAGGCTCAATAAGGCCGGCGACAATCTTGAGCAGCGTGCTCTTACCAGCCCCATTCGGGCCTACCATAACGACAAATTCACCTTGCTGCACGGTAAACGATATGTTATTCAATACCGTCCCGCTGTTATAACCGAAAGTAATATTATTTAATGTGATTACTGCCATAATGGTAACAATTCCTTTCACGCTGGTTCAAGGGCAAGATTAAGATTATTGTCCGAGAGCCAGCTTTAGATGGGTAAGATTTTGCCGCATTAGAATAAGATAATTTTTACCTTGCTTTATTTCATCGGGAGTGAGTGCATCAAGCGGGTGCAGCACAAGCACTGTGGCGCCGGCTTCTTTGGCCAACGTTTCGGCTAGTGCGGGGTTGACAATAGTTTCTGAAAATAAGTATTTGATCTGCCGTTCACGAGTTAATTTTACGACATCGGCCATTTTTTCCGGAGTTGGCTCGGCGTCAGGCGATAATCCCATAATTGCAACCTGTTCGAGATTGTAACGGGCTGCCAGATAACCGAACGCGGCATGGTTTGTAATAATAGTACGTTTTTTTATATTTTGCAGACCATCCTGATATTCTTGGTGCAGCTGCTGCAGTTGGGCATTATACTTGGCGGCATTATCCTGGTAATAGCTAGCATTGGCAGGATCGGCAACCGCTAAAGCCTCAGCGATATTGCTTACTTCCTGTTGGGCCAACAATGGGTCAAGCCATACATGCGGGTCAATTTCATCACCCTCGTCCTCGTCAGACTCAGGCTTATGCTTATGGTTGTCTTCATCTGCAGCATCATGCTCATGATGATGGTGATGGACGCTGCCTTTTCTCAAGGCAATATTTTTACTTACTTCGATAGGAGTTGTTGCCCCCAACACGTCTTTAGCCATTACTTTATCTACCCAATGCTCAAGGTTGGCGCCGTGAAAGAAAAACAGCTTGGCATTTTTCACATTAATCAAGTCTTTGGCCGACGGCTCCCAGTCATGTGGTTCAGCACCGGCCGGCACTAATAAGGCAACCTCAACTTTATCTCCCCCTACCTGACTAACAAATTCATAAACAGGATAGACACTGGCCACCACTTTCAGTTTCTGCGTCGGTGCAGACGAATCGCCTGGGGCAACCGCCTTTTGGCCGCAACCAGCGGTAAAGAAAACTCCCATGGCAATGATGGCAACGAGTAATGATTTGATTTTCATATGATTCTCCTTTAGCTTTAATTAAGAACATTCCTATTTAAGATGTTAACAGGCGATTGCGCAACTGTCAATAACGGCTTAACTCTTGTATATTGCTGACTTTTACTTAAAAACCAAATTATAGGAATATATCTACTACTATCTATTTTTTCATTATTTTACTGACCTATACAGTTCTAAAGTTCCCTTCAGCATATAAAGGCTACCTGTTACTGCTAAGCTATCTAATCCAAAGATTGACGATATAAGATGTCCCCATTCTGACGGCAATCATGTCGGTCTACTGTTACCATGCGAATGTTTGATAAATTTCTGCTGAGCTAAAATGTCCATTTTTTCGAGTTTCTGATTCAAAAATGGCGTTGACGA
>Ga0153996_1000467_pt1 | contig 18245 bp, 18 predicted proteins | sample TSNC080MetaG_FD_104728 | JGI IMG/M metagenome (GOLD analysis project Ga0153996, IMG submission 104728) | Attine ant fungus gardens microbial communities from North Carolina, USA - TSNC080 MetaG | ecosystem: Host-associated > Fungi > Mycelium > Unclassified | place: USA: North Carolina, Lumber...
GCCTCCGGCTTCTTTCAGATTCCATCTCACGATGGACACCCTTGCCCTTAGCTAACAGTTCCTACTGCCAAGCCTGTAGTGGACTTTCACCACCTAGTCACTTCCCATGCCGGGCACACACGCAGAACTGCCGGGGCTGTTTGGCAACAGCCCCGGCAGTTCTTGGATATTTTAACATTGTCAACTCTATTGACAGCAACAACACTTTACATGACAATTTTAGGTTTGGCAAAAATCATCCGTCCGGCAGCAGTCTGCAGTACGGAAGTAACTAAAACCCCTACGGTTTCCCCAATGTGTCTTTTACCGCCATCTACTACGATCATGGTGCCATCGTCGAGATATGCCACGCCCTGACCAAATTCTTTGCCATCTTTCACAACATATACGACCATTTCTTCTCCTGGTAGTACCACCGGTTTGACGGCATTAGACAGTTCATTAATATTGAGCACAGATACACCTTGCAGTTCGGCTACCTTATTCAGATTATAATCGTTGGTAATTATTTTTGCCTTTATTACTTGGCCGAGTTTGATCAGCTTGGAATCAACTTCAGAAATATCATCAAAATCACGGCCGTCAATGTGCACATTTAGTTCAAGCTCTTTTTGCATACGATTTAAGATGTCAAGTCCACGCCTGCCTCGGTTGCGTTTTAGAAGATCGGAAGAGTCAGCTATATGTTGGAGTTCTTCCAGGACAAATACCGGAACAATCAGCTGTCCATCAACAAATCCAGTTTTACAAATATCAGCGATGCGTCCATCAATAATCACACTCGTATCAAGTATTTTAGCCTGGTAGGAATTAACCCCTTTGTCTTTAGACCGCTCTTTACCATCTTTACTAAGCCAAGGCAAGGCAGGCAAAGCGGAAAACATATTAAATAGCTCTTCACGTTTCCTAATAGCGACGTTTATCCCTAAGTAGCCCAGAATAATGCTCAGTAGTAACGGAACATATTTCCCCACAATTGGAATAGGTAAAAAAGCGGACCCAAGCAAATTAGAAATTATTAGTCCAATGGCTAGGCCAAGTACGCCGGCCAACACATCGTAACCCGGCATCTTATTTAGGCGACGTTCAACCCAGTAAGTAAACTTCCATAATTGCTTGATAAAAAACGGAGCAATTAGAAAACCGGCAATTCCTCCCGCCAATCCGCCAAAGACGAACGAAAGAATAGTCGCCATAGTAATACCAAACACACCGATTGTTAAAAATTCCTCACTCACCACAGTAGCCAACAGCGGAATAATTCTGTCGGTTATCATCAGCCCGCCTATCGCCGCTAGTATGGTAATCAATCCTCTAAGTGTTTTATCTATCATTGCTTTTTCCTCCTTTCCTTTATAATAGCTCCAATAAATGGAATACTATGTTAATTATGTCCTTTATTTAACAAAAAAATACATCAAGATATCTTAACATCTTGCTGTATTTAGTTCTAAGTATATCATATAGATGCCAGCTCTGTCAAAATTTTATATTTTAGCATGTCTAAAGAATCCTGTCAATAAGACATTTTTTAAATTAAATTTAAATTATCTGGAATCGCTTGCAAAATTAGGCTAAAAAGGAAAAATCGGATGAGCAAGGCTGGAATACACCGTGATTAATTAACCCCATTTCCCTGGCGGACTCGGGTTACATTGTTTAGATCGTTTATCAATAATACCATAATTTGTAAAATATCGTCAACTAATTTTTATTTTATAACTAAACAGCTCTAAGACTCCCGCTTACAGAATCGGGAGCCTTAGAGCTGTTTAGTCTCTCTTTAATTATCAATATTGCCCCTGTCGTAATTATGCTTTGCTTGGTAATAAGTATTACATAAACATTTTTCTATCGGGAATGCTACTGGTAAAAAGGAGGTAAATATGCGCTATTTGTTGCAAATTATTTTGATTCTATTACTAACAAGTAACCATAGCGGCTTCCCAGCTATGGCAGCACCATCCGCCTCACCGGAATTGACAACCGGTGACGAATTGATCTCAGGCTATATGACCGTATTTGATGAGCAGGGCAATATCGTCCTTGAGACAGGACATCAAGTTAATCCCGGTGATCAGTATATTAGCGACGATGATACATTATACGAAATTACTGCAGTTGAGGGGGCAGTGGCTCACTGCCGGACAATAGAAAAGCTCTCGAGCGCGGCTCCTGATAATGCTATTTTTGTCCAGGCGGCAGCCCCTGATGCCCCTAAACCTAGAATTGCCATCTACCACACCCATTCCGATGAATCATACATCCCTAACGCCGGTAGTCCAACAAAGCCGGGGAACGGTCAAGTCATGCTTGTCGGTAGCACACTTGCAGAGCGATTGACGGAACTGGGGTACAAGGTAGATCATTCAAAAACGGCGCACGATCCACATGATGCCAATGCTTACCACCGCTCCCGCCGCACAGCCTTAAAATTATTGCAAAAACAGCCTGACGCTATTTTCGACATTCACCGCGACAGTGCCCCGCTCAGCGCATACAGCACGATGATCGACGGCCAGAACGTCTGTAAACTTATGCTTGTAGTAGGACAGCAAAACCAAAATCGACAAACTACACGCGACTTCGCCCGCAGTATTAAGAGAGCCACCGATGACAAGTATCGTGGGCTTATCCGCGGTATTTTTCTCGCCCGAGGCAACTATAATCAAGACTTAAGTCCCAGAGCAATGTTGATTGAGGTCGGCACCGAGTCCAATACACTTGAGGCGGCCGAACGCGCAATAACATTATTTGCTACCGTTATTCCTTCATTTATAGGCTCCGGCGGCAATAGCGGCGGCGTAGCTCAGGCCGGCCAAGCCGGAACTTACACCGATATGGGCGGCGACAATACTGGTGGCGAAACAGCTGCCGGCAATGGAGCCTACGTGCCAACCGACACGGCGCCTGGTTATGATATTCTGGGAATGCTGTTGGCCGTCGCCGTCGGTGCAGTTGCTTTCTTATTCCTCGCAACCGGTAGTTGGCAAGAAGCAAAAAGTAAGCTAAAACGCTTTTTCAAATATGAGTTTGTCAACTTTTTAGGTTCCCGCAAAAAACGCAAAGATTAGGGGGCTTTAGGTGAATATAAAGCGCTTAGCAAAAGGTTTCAGCCTGCTGCTTATTGCAGCCATTATGACTATTGGCGTGTTTTATTACATTCCATTTAGCTTGTTCTCCGGCCAACAAAAGCCCGAACAACCCTTGCAAGAAAAATATGTTCACTATACCATCTTCGAGGAGGAGACGGGTGAAATTCTCATGTACGTCCCTCTTGTCGTTAATGTCGGCGATGAACTAATCAGCGAGAACAACAAGCGGTATAAGATTGTTAAAGTAGAAGAAAACCAGGCATATGCCCGGTTTGTTGAAAACTTGCATCTAGAACAATACAAACAATAACCAAACCCTCAATCTCACCGAGCTCAGCAAGGCTTGCATTATACGCTAAGCTAAGGCAATATCGAGACATTCTATAACGGTACTTACACCAACAAGCTCGATTGCAGGCTTAACCGCAAGCCCCTTCTGATTGCCCTGGGGCAAAATTACCCGGTTAAAGCCCATGCGCTCGGCTTCACGGATGCGCGATTCGATCTGCGTCACGGCACGAACTTCACCGGCTAAGCCGACTTCACCGATAACGACGGTACCGCTGACCATATTACGGTTCCGGTAGCTTGACGCCAACGCGACAACTAAACCTAAATCCATCGCAGGCTCATCAACCTTGATGCCACCGGCGACTTTTACAAATACGTCACTGCCGCCGATCATAATACCTACCCGTTTCTCTAACACAGCAAGCAAAAGCTGAATTCGCTTAATATCAACACTGTCAGATGTCCGGCGCGGCGGCGCAAACGGTGAAGTGCTGACGAGTGCCTGAATCTCAACCAACAGCGGTCTTGTTCCTTCCACAGTGGGGATGACAACACTACCAGGAACATCTAACGGCCTTTCTGACAAAAATATTTTTGAAGCATCCGGCACATCAATCAGTCCCTCATTACGCATCTCAAACAGCCCAATCTCATTAGTGCTGCCAAAACGGTTTTTAACAGCTCTTAACACCCTGTATTGAGCATTTCTCTCTCCCTCAAAATAAAGGACAGTATCAACAATGTGCTCTAAGGCACGCGGCCCGGCAAGTGAGCCGTCTTTTAGAACATGTCCGATAAGCATCGTGGCGATTGACCGCGTTTTGGCGAGACGGAGAAGCTGTACCGCACACTCCCGTACTTGGCTGATGCTGCCCGGGGCACTCTGGATATCTGGTTTGAAAGCTGTTTGGATTGAGTCGATTACCAGTAGTGCAGGACTTAATTGCTCTGCCTGCTGCTGAATGCTGTCAAGGTTAGTTTCACTGAGAACATATAAGTTAGCCTCAATAGCCCCCAGCCTGTTAGCTCTCATTTTAACCTGCTGCGCGCTTTCTTCTCCCGTAACATAGAGTACCTTGCCATAGCATTTTGCGACATTGGCGCAAAGCTTCAGGGTAAGACTCGATTTGCCTACCCCCGGATCGCCTACAATGATCGACAAAGACCCTGGAAGAAGCCCAAGGCCAAGAACCCTGTTAAGCTCCTCAGAGCCTGTACTAAACCGGGGGGATTCCTCAATCTCAACGTCCGCAATAGGTATTGCCGCCTGTCCGCTTGACAGGCCAAGAGCTAGGCCACCGGACTGTGAAGAGGCTTCTTTACGTAGTGGCTCCTCAACAAAAGTATTCCATGCACCGCAGCCTTGACATCTGCCCATCCACTTAGAGCTTTCAAAGCCACATTCTTGACAAAAATAAGCTGTATTCCTTTTTTTACTCACATCATACCATCCTATCGGCAATTTCTACAGATAGCTGTGCGCACAAACGCGAAAAGCACTCAGTTTGAGTGCTTTTCGCGTTTGTTCCGCTATTATCCTGCTATTTATGTTTTTTGGCGAATTTCAATTTACCACTGCCATCAGCATCGACTAGCACAGTGTCACCACCAGTTACATCTTGCCGAATAATCATCTCAGAAATCTCATCCTCAATCATTTTTTGAATAGCACGCCGCAAGGGACGGGCGCCAAACGTATGGTCACGGCCTTCTTTGAGCAATTCACCCTTGGCGGCATCACTCAATTCCATATTGAGATTAGCCTGTGTAAGACGCTCGCTTACATCTCGGAGCATAATGTCCACAATTTGTTCTAATTCAACGTCAGTCAGACTGCTAAAGACAATCATCTCATCAATCCGGTTTAGGAACTCAGGTCTAAATATCCGCTTGACCTCATCCATTACCCGGCTCTTAGCCGCTTCTCCGTCATTGGCTTTTGCTCGTTCATCAGATAAAAAGCCTAAACCGGCCGCATCTTTTTTAAGAAATTGAGATCCGACATTTGAGGTCATGATAATGACGGTATTTTTAAAATCAACCGTCCGTCCCTGACTATCGGTCAAGCGTCCATCCTCCAGCACCTGCAGCAACATGTTGAACACATCGTAATGGGCTTTCTCGATTTCATCTAAAAGGATTACCGAAAACGGCTTACGGCGCACAGCGTCAGTTAGTTGACCACCTTCATCATACCCGATATAGCCGGGAGGAGCGCCAACGAGTCTCGATACAGTGTGCTTTTCCATGTATTCCGACATATCTAGACGGATCATCGCCGTTTCATCGCCAAACAGTGCTTCGGCCAATGCCCGTGATAATTCTGTTTTACCAACCCCTGTCGGTCCAAGAAACAAAAATGAACCAATCGGGCGCTTAGGGTCTTTAAGACCGGCTCGGGCACGCCGTATTGCACGCGCCACAGCCTGAACAGCCTGGTGTTGGCCAATCACCCGGTTGTGTAAAATTTCTTCTAGTTTTAACAACCGTTCAGACTCCTCTTCGGCCAGCTTCTTGACCGGGATATGGGTCCAGGTCGAAACAACATGGGCAATGTCTTCGGCCGTAACGACAATTCGCTCACCGCCGTGCTGCTTCCATTCTTTCTGCTTGTCCTCAAGCTGGTTGCGTGTCTGCAATTCCATATCCCTTAAACTGGCCGCACGTTCAAATTCCTGAGCGGCAATGGCCGCTTCTTTTTCTGTCCGAGCCTGCTCCAGGCGCTGCTCAAGCTCTTTAACGTCCGGGGGTACAGCGAAAGCCTGCAGGCGCACGCGTGATGCCGCCTCATCCATTAAATCAATCGCCTTGTCAGGCAAAAACCGATCGGAAATATATCGGTGTGACAGCTTAACAGCGGCATCAATGGCTTCATCGGTAATCTGAGCCCGGTGAAATGCCTCATACTTGTCCCGGATACCTTGCAAAATAGCAATTGCATCTTCAACGCTTGGTTCACCAACGGTGATTGGCTGAAACCGCCTCTCAAGCGCCGCATCCTTTTCAATATATTTTTTATATTCATTGAGCGTTGTTGCCCCGATGACCTGCATTTCACCCCGAGCCAGAGCCGGCTTTAAAATATTGGCGGCATCAATGGCTCCCTCTGCAGCCCCAGCGCCGATCAATGTGTGCAATTCGTCAATAAATAAAACAATTTCACCTGATTGCCTGATCTCATCCATCACTTTTTTCAGGCGTTCCTCAAATTCACCGCGATATTTAGTACCGGCTACAATAGACGCCATGTTAAGCGACACGACACGCTTGTCTCGCAGTATTTCCGGAACCTGCCCCTCCACAATCCTCCGGGCTAAGCCCTCAGCGATTGCCGTTTTGCCGACACCCGGCTCACCGATCAATACGGGGTTATTTTTAGTTCTGCGCAGCAGAATTTGAATTACCCGCTCAATCTCAGCAGACCGCCCAATAACTGGGTCAATCTTACCTTCCTGCGACATTTTGTTCAAATCCCGGCCAAATTCATCTAAAAGCGGGGTTATAGAGCTTGCAGGCTGCTGCCCACTCGGTTTTCCTGGCTGCGGAGTCTGGCCTGACATTGAATATCCTCCTAGCATTTCAATAACGCGCTGACGCATAAGCTGAACATCTACGCCCATGCTGGACAGTACCTGGGCGGCAATTCCTTCGCCCTCACGCACTAGTCCGAGCAGCAGGTGCTCTGTGCCCACATAATTATGTCCTAAACGCAGCGCTTCCTCCATTGCTAATTCAATAATCTTCTTGGCGCGGGGAGTATAGCCGATATCGCCGCCTTGTTCCTGACCCTGACCGAGAATACTCTCCACCTGCATCCGAACAGCCTCGACGTCTAAATTCAGTGACATGAGCACTTTGGCAGCTACGCCTTCACTTTCCCGCAAAAGACCTAACAACAAATGTTCAGTCCCGATATATCCGTGACCATACCTAGCCGCTTCCTGCTGCGCTAAAATCAATACCTTCCGGGCACGATCAGTAAATCGATTAAACATCTTTAGCCTCCTTTAAGCTTGCGGCGAATTAATCTCGCCCGCAATATATTACTTTCAGACTGGTTCAGTTCCACTTTTCCTGATAAATTCTGAAGAAAATTTGGCCGCGTCGTCACAAATAGTTCGTTAAATACCTCTGGCTGCGCCTCATCAATGATGCCAAGGTCAATGCCAAGGCGTACTTCACTCAACAAGCCCAGAGCTTCCTGGGCAGAAATACTCTGAGCATAACGCAGAACACCATAGGCGCGCCATACTCTATCGGCCAGCGTTTCGCGTGAGCCATCTGCCAGCAGATGTCTTGCCGTGCGCTCTTTATCGACAACTTGACTGACAACACTTCCCAGGTTATTGATAATATCTTGTTCGCTGCGCCCCAATGTTACCTGATTCGATATCTGAAAAACATTACCAGTCGCCTCGGTACCTTCGCCATACAGGCCACGTACCGCCAGACCCAGTTGAGTGGCAATCGCCACAATTCTCCCAATCTGTTTTGTCAGTGACAAGGCCGGTAAATGAAGCATAACCGAAGCTCTCAAGCCTGTACCTATATTAGTAGGGCAGGCGGTCAGGTAGCCGATGTGCTCCATAAAAGCCAGCTCGTGGTTCGCTTCGATGATATCATCAACACTATTGGCTCGATTAAAAGCTTCAGTCAAGTTAAGACCAGCCTCTAAACACTGCAATCGTAAATGGTCTTCTTCATTGACCATAATACTGACACCGGCATCTTCACGGACGATCAACGCCCTGTTTTCCGGCTCTGCGGCATGATTAGGGCTAATAATGTGTTTTTCAACAAGCACATTCCTAGCTAACGGATTTAGGCTACCAAGAGCGACAAACTGATATTCGCGACCATCCTCAGCAGCCAGCTTTGCTGGAATATCTTGCAGCTCGATTACAATTTCACTAAGCTTATCGGCCGAAGCGCGGCCGGGAAAAGGCTGACACCGTAAATTGCGGGCCAGGCGAACCCTGCTTGTAAGTGCGATCTCACCTTCCGGACCGTCGCCGCCTATCCATGGCGTCAGCGGCTGGTTTAGAAGGGTTTCCAGTATATTGGACATCGGTCATTCCCCCTTACCCCTGATTATATCCTGAATCAGGGTCAACAAGTCGTTTTTCGAGATCTTTGATCTCATCTCGAAGCTTGGCAGCAAGCTCATACTCTTCGCGACTAACGCGCTGCTCAAGCTCGTGGCGCAACAGCTTAAGGCGTTGCTCTACGCCAAAACGGATGCCACTTCGTTTAGGTTTTTTACCGTTATGAGCAGCCGTTCCGTGAATGCGCTTAATTAGGGGTTCTAGCTGTCCGCTAAACGTCTGATAGCAACCACTACAGCCAAGCTGGCCACTCAGGCTAAACTCACTGTAACTAAGACCACAGTCGGCACAAACAGGCTCAAGTGATTTGCGGGCTGTATCAAGAGCAGAATAGTTAAACATTTCTTTCAAAAAATCATGGACAGACAACTTACTGCCAAACAGATTGATAATCCCTTTACCGATAATTTCACCTGACTTTTGGGCACATTGTTCGCACAAATGCCGTTCAATTTTCTGCTGGTCAATAATTTTAGTAACATGCACGCAGGCAGTTTCTTTCTGGCAATCGTCACATATCATACTATTTGCCTCCACACTTATCTTAAACATTGAGTAAACTCCCGCCTCTACAGGCGGCTTCAGTTCCGGTGGAGCAGACTCCTACCTAAACCCCTGATGTTTCAGTTTTACTGAAACAAATTCACTCATTTGGACTGGCTAACGTCATTAACAATGACTGTAAAAGCGGTACCCGCTCCTGGGGACTGCACTTCTCGTGCAGTAGTGCCATGCATTTATAAACGAGCGCCGCTTCTCTGCTCGTTATAAGGTTATGATTTCTCAGACGCGTCACCAGTGCTTTTATATCCTCCAGGCTCATCTGGCCATTAATCCGTCCGGCAGCATCCTGATATACGATCTCCTGAGCCGGGATGCGGGCAATCCTGACAAACCCACCTGAGCCGCGCCGTGATTCTACAATAAACCCACGGTCGATTGTAAAGCGAGTGCTAAGCACATAACTGATTTGCGAGGGGGCACAGTTTAGCATGTCAGCCATTTCATTTCGCCGCAAAATGATGATTTCATCCTGGTGATGTGAGATCTGGCGCAAAATCCATTGCTCAATTACGTCGGCTAAATTGTTCAAATTGCCATCTCCTCGTAAATAGTTTGACTTTAATTGATCTTTTGACTTTATTTTATTTTAATTTACGGCAGACTGCAATAGCTGATTTTTGTCAAATTCGGCGTTAACGGGTAGATAATAACGATTATCGCCGAGCATCTTCTCTGTTATAAGAATTTCACTTATTTCCACATTTATCCTTTTCGTTAAAAACACTTGTAAAACAGCAACCGAGGCTGCAGGTAACTTATTCCTAAGTTTCCCACAGCCCCGGTCCTTTAAACCCTTGTTAAAACTTTATTCGCAAACTGACGGCCAAACTCGAAGCATTTAGTCAGTTCGGCGTCATCAGGCACCCACTTGAGTGATACACCTGGCTGCTCTAATGCAATCCCAGCCCCCGTTAGCATCTCCTCAATGGCTTTATGCGCGCCACCGCCCCATCCGTAAGCGCCAAATGCAGCCCCGATTTTACCAGCCGGCCTAAGCCCCTTAAGGTAAGTCAAAAGCGCCCCCATATTAGGCAGCATACCATTATTTAATGTCGAAGAGCCAATCAAGAGACCCCCGGCCTCCAATATATCCCTGACAACCTCGCTCCGGTCGGCTGTTGACATTCGATATAGCTTACCGGTAGCACCGGCAGCAGCCACACCGTCCAGAATCTGCCGTGCCATCAGCTCAGTACTACCCCACATCGTATCGTAAGCAATAATTACTTTGCCTGTCGTCTTGCCTTGACCCCAATCTTGATATCGGGCTATAATTTCAGGAATATGAGTTCTCCAGACAATCCCGTGGCTGGGAGCCACTAGTTTTACCGGCAGCGCTTTTACGCGATCAATGGCCTTGACCACCGTCTTGCCAAACAGCTGGAGAATATTAGCATAATATTTTTCTGCCTCATACATCACTTCACTAATGTCATTTTCATCATCAAAACGCTTCGTGGTGGAAATATGTTGCCCAAAAACATCGTTGGAAAAAAGAATTTGTTCACCTGTTAAATAACAAATCATCGAGTCCGGCCAGTGTAACATCGGCACCGGCACAAACTGCAATTTATTACGGCCAAGATCAAGCACATCACCTTCTTTAATTACCTGAAAATCATAATTCTGCTGGTAATGCTTGATAATACCGGTACGACCATGCTCAGTCAATAATACTTTGGCCTGCGGCGCCCGGGCCATTACTGCCGGCAGCGCACCTGAATGGTCAGGCTCAATATGATTAGTGATAATATAGTCAATTTTTGCCGGATCAACAATCTGACTAACACGATCCAGCAGCTCTTGGGCAAAAGGCTCCTTGACCGTATCAATCAAACATATCTTTTCATCAACAATGAGATAGGAATTGTATGTTACCCCTCGGGGCGTCGTATATCCGTGGAAATCGCGAAGGTTCCAATCTACGGCTCCAACAAAGTAAACGCTTTCAGATAATTTTACATTATTCATTACGATTCACTCCTTATAATTTTTTTCCTCTTGACCCTCTATATTCAGGAATGACGCCATGGCTATACCTTTTTTCTACAGTAAATTTGGTGCATTTGCCAAAACCTGCTCGGCCTCACTCATGATACGCTGCACAATCACTGCGGCAGACTCAATTTTTTGCAGCGGCAGCAAGCTTTGCCCGGCTTGTACGGCGCCATTTTCCACATCACCGTCAATGGCAGCCAGCCTGTTAGTGCCGGTAGCTAGCTTGTCCAGCTCAGCCTGCGAAGCGCACTTTCGTTCCATAGCCAAATATTTTTCTGTAAACGCGTTTTTGAGACTACGGACAGCATGGCCCGAAACCAAGCCGGTTACTACACTATCGGTCTCAACAGCAGCAATCAGTTGTTGTTTAACATTGGGGTGAACGCCGCATTCCTCGGCTATTAAAAACCTTGTTCCTATTTGAATGCCTGCAGCACCCATCACCAGGGCGGCTGCCAGACCCCGCCCATCGGCAAAACCGCCTGCGGCAATAACGGGGATAGTAACTACCGGAATGACCTGGGTCATAAGAGCCATTGTCGTAATCATACCAATATGCCCGCCGGCCTCAGTCCCCTCAATGACGATAGCATCCGCGCCACTCGCTTCGACGCGCTTGGCCAGCTTGACATTGGGAACTACCGGAATTTTCTTTATCCCTGCCTGAGTAAATTTTTCAAAATAGGGCAAAGGATTTCCGGCTCCTAACGTAACAAAGGCCGGTTTCTCCTGACAGATAACATCAACAATTTCATCTTTATTCGCGGCCATAAGCTGTACATTAACGCCAAATGGCTTATCAGTCAACTGCCTTGACAGGCGGATTTGGTTTCTCACGTAATCGGCATCGCGACCACCGGATGAAATTATACCAGCTCCACCGGCATTGGAAACGGCGGCCGCCAAATTAGCATCAGAAACCCAGGCCATGCCGCCCTGTATAATGGGGTATTTAATATCAAGTATATTTGTTAGTTTAGTCTTCATTTATAGCTGCCTCCATCTTTTCTGTCGCTATTGAATTCAATCCACGCCGCTGCATCTTTTTATTCTTCACTAGCCGTTGATAAAATTCCTGCTAATATTTTGCCATTAGTAATAATTATTTCAATGATAAAGAGAGACTAAACTTCAGATGGTTCTTTACCACATCTAAAGTTTAGTCGACTTATCCAGGAAGAGTAGCCGCTCTAAGACTCCCGCTTGCAGAAGAGAGAGTCAAGACGCGGTTTAGTCATCGGATAAAAATATTATTTATTATCCCCACAATTTACGAAACAACTCTTTACAACATGGATTAATCTAATTATAATGAAAAGTTGTATAACTCTCAAATTCACATTAAGGAGCGATAAATCGTGAAAGCACTCGGCAAGCAGTTAGCCGTTGACATGTATGGCTGTAATTTTGACATCCTTAATAACCTCGAGCTCGTTAAGACAGCGCTACTCACTGTCATAGAAGATGCCGGTTTGACCTTACTGAACTTATCTTATCACAGATTTGAACCCCAGGGACTGACTGTTCTCGCCCTGTTAACAGAAGGCCATCTAAGTATTAACACGCATCCGGAACTCGGATACGCCGCCTTTGATATCTTTGTCTGGGGCGACTATAGCCGTCCAGATACATTCCTGCCTACACTAAGAAGATTATTAAAGCCGGAAAAAACTAAGACTACCCATATAGTGCGCGGCGATTTTGGTTCACAAAAAGATATGAAACCCCGCATAAAAGTCAGTATTGCTCCTCTGCGCCGTGTGCGAAATACGAGTGTAAAAGTCTGGCGATTTCTGCGCAACAAATAGTGAATGTATTTCAGTATAAAAAACTGCAGTGCGCGTAAAACTAAACGCGATCTGCAGTTTCTTGATCTTATGACTAAACTGCAGATGGGAACCCCCCCCACCTAAAGCTCAGCCTCTCTTTACAAGAAAACAGTATTTTCGGTAAAACTATTGACAAATCAAATAAAATGGATAATAATAATCCGTAGATAATAATAATCCAATCGAGGAGGCTTTGCTATGAGTAACACTAATAAAAACCTCGCGGCAGCTTTTGCCGGCGAATCACAGGCTAACCGTAAATATCATACTTTTGCTAAGCACGCTGATACTGAAGGTTTTGCACAAGCAGCCAAATTATTCCGGGCCGCTGCTGAAGCCGAAGCGATTCATGCACATTCTCATTTAAAGGCATTAGGAGCCATTAAATCAACAGCAGAAAACCTCAAAACTGCCATTGAGGGCGAGACTTATGAATTTGAACATATGTACCCTGATTTTATTAAAGTAGCTAAAGAAGAAAATAACACTGCGGCTGCACGTTCTTTCCACCTCGCTAATGAAGCCGAAAAAGTACACGCTGAGCTCTATCAACAAGCACTCGACAACCTTGGCAAAGGTGAAAGCTACGACTATTATGTGTGCACCGTCTGTGGTCATATTGCCGAAAGAGAGTCCCCAGATAAATGTCCAATCTGTGGCGCCAAATCTCAGGCTTATAAAAACGTCGGCTAAATAATACATAGTTAGCCATAGGAGCTGCCTCAATGGTTAAATTGAGGCGGCTCTTTTTGCGTCCAAATCCAACCGACTTACAGATATTCGGCACTTGGATCAAGCCACATTGAATAGTCGACAGGGTGCAACGGATAAGTCAGACTTATGACTTGCGTTTTTTCATCCCATTCGGCCGCCAAATTATAGACTTTGCCAAGATTATCGATTGTTATGAATGGCATCCCATCTATTAGTTTTATCGGAGCAGTCTTGCCGTGTACAATCAGTTCAGCATTAGCGGGCCGCCAAATTACCCGCTCCCCTAACGCCTCGGCCACCGTCAGGGCTGGTATAGCATAAGTATTATTGATGCACTGAATATTACCTGACAAAATATTCCCCTCAAATTTGGCCACAGGCAGCAACAGTTCCAGATAATTTTTACTGTCATTCCATATTTCCTGTCTACCGACTAAGAATGCCAGATACTTATCATGAATATTCGCACGGTTATCGTCTAGATCACCGGGAACAATATTTTGGTGTTTAAGTGTTTGCTGCTTTTTATTCCACTTTGCAGCAATCTGCAAGTTGTCTTCCAAGGCCGTCGCAGGTATTTGCTTGTTACCTTGCCAAGACACGGTGCATTCAGTGCGTAATGTTCCATTAATTTTAAGATTATCAAGCTGAGAAAGCATAGCTCGACGATCAGATACAGCCGCAATTAAATTTTTCAAGAAAACACCGTCAGCCAGACTGCCTAATCCAGCTTTGTCAAGCGTTTGCTTAACAGTGGCAAGCGTTACTTTTTGCCGTTCGTATATGTCAGGATAGATACCCAGAGATGCCTGCCCGCTATCACTGACTCTCACTTTAACACGTTGGTACTCGATTTTTACCACTGTACCATAATCAACAAGTTCAAATAATTCCTCGACATCTTCCTCCTGCATTCGGATGCAGCCGTTTGAAACAGGTAAGCCGATTGACCTTGGGGTATTGGTGCCATGAATGCCATACAGCCCGCCCACCCCCAGCCAACGGTATCCTAATGGGTTATCAGAACCTGACGGTACAACAACATCTTTGCCAGGCGGGTACCAGGCCGGATCGATTTCCTTGTCAACAATAGTAAACTCGCCGATAGGTGTGGGATTAGCCGGTTTACCAATAGCAACCGGATATTCTTTTAGCAGTGTATCGTTCTGATATAATTCCAGAGTACAACTAGGAATATTGATGATAATGTGCAGAGGCGACGACAGCATAGCCTGCACGTCAACAGATAATGTCATGATAATTACAAAAACCATCAAGCAAATGACCAGTTTCCCCATCTGTTTACCCAATACAGCCATCCCCTCTGCCATCACCTACGACAATAACATATATGTAGCAACGGCAAAGGGTATTCACTGGTACAGGCGTAAAAAATTGAGGCGGCCCAGTGCTTGGGCTGCCTCATAAAGAGAGTAGAACGCTTCAGGCGGGGTTTTTCCCCATCTGATTTAGTCGGCCTTATCCAGGGATTTAGCTGCTCTTAACTCCTGTTTACAGAAGCGGAGTTAAGACGCGGTTTAGTCATCGGATAAACTCACTTAATTATAGCTAAAAGCCTAATTCTTCCCCGACGATAATAATTTCAACATCGGTGGCAAGCGGCCGCTTATGCATAATCGTAGTAACATTGCAGATGCGATTCGGCCCTTTGCAGTCCATACATTGCCCCGTCGCAGTACAGGGGTTGGGACGGTTCAAACGCTTGTTGTTAATCGGAGCGGCCACTAGCTTAATCCGCTCCATCGCCGCTTCGACATTGGTGACAAGCTTATTGATACCAACAATAACAATTACTTTTTTCGGTCCAAACATCATGGCGGCAACTCTGTTGCCAACACCATCTACATTAACAATCTCCCCTTGTAAAGTTAGGGCATTAGCGCCTGTTAAAAATACATCACAAGTCAATTGGCTGCGACGAAATGCCGCAACCTCCTCAGGTGACAGACCCGGTTTATTATGATTGAAGACGACTGTGTTACCCCGGTCTGCCAGCAGGGTATCAATCCCGATTTCATTAATTGTCCACGATCCGCCAATTTCCACGGCAGCATCACTCGGGATAAGCGCCGCCAGCTTGTCTAACGCCTCTTGCCGAGTATTCACATAACAAGCAGTAAAGTAGTTTTTTTGCAAAGCTTCGACTACTTTGGCTCCAAGCGTCTGATTGTGCCAGTTTTTTAATTCACTCACGCAAACCACTCCTCGCAATTAAATAGTAAAAAGGTTACTTAAGAACCATATGCACGCTGGCCATCTCCGCCATATCCCCGGCCGTGTACTGGTTGTATACCAGATTTAAATGCTTGGCGTAGGACAGACCGTTAAAACTGCCGTTGGCCTGCGCTGTAATGGCCGTGTTAAGCTTGCCAGCAAAATCGTGAGTCATCGCAATCTCCCGTGCCGCCCGCACAATACCGCTTGTGGCTTCGACAAGCGTAACCGCAAGTGTCGCAGTATCGGCCACCTGTTCTGGGTAAAGCCGGCTGCTCCGTGGCATAGTATGCCAGGAAAACGGCGCATCATTCCACTGACCTGGTCCAAAGTTGAATAGTAAAAAAATAATCGGCCCGTCAATGTATAGTCTTAGCTCAGCAGTGCAATTTTGAGTGGCTTCTATTTCCCGATCAGCAATTCCTGCTTGGACAATAACAAGACAGTGTCCGTCATGGCCCAAGCGGTAAACAACATTTTCCTCCAATGAATGCTGTCCAGGTTTATACAGTTGACCAATTCGCCCTGTTCGCAACGCGCTCAACCACTTTCTTATCATATTTCCTGTTTAATTATACCATCGCTAGATTTGATTATAAACTAGCCGCAGTGTTCGACCCACGAAAGCTGCACCTTCAAAAATTGGCATTAAAACCGGTAATAATCTGAGTCGGGTTTTCGGAAAACTAACCATAAGTGTTATATTTAATAATGCTTAATTTTCCTTCAGGAGGTGATCGTTGTGCTCCAACGCAAGTCGATGGGTTGCGATCGTTGCGTTGAAAGCAGCTCTTGTGAGTTTTCCTCTGAGTTTTGTCCTAAAGCAGAACTTGAACTTTGTCCGAGCGACGACTTAATGACAGATCCGGCATTTAAAAAGTACCGGGAATACTACCAGCGTTTTGACCGCTAAATCAAATGTATTCCACAAAAGGAGGCAATGCCGTGAAAACAACGATTAAATACGCGCACGGTAAGGGATTTAGTAAAAACCTTGCTTCGGTTACAGTGTTAGCCGGCCCGGGTATCAGCCGCGAAGTTCAGGAAAATAGTAAAAATACCCGCCCGCAAAGACATCTTAACGGACGGGCCCATCAGCTCTTCTAGCTGTCAAGAAGCGTTACGGGTCTTTTTTCACCCGTAACGCTTCTTTAGTTGTACTCTAGTTACACTCTACCAAAAACGCTGTCTTTAACGACCTCACCTGCAATAATCAATCCGGCAACCGACGGTACAAAGGCAATGCTGCCGGGAATCTGCCGGCGTGTAGTAGATGTGCGTGTTGTGTCCTGCGGACAAATACAACGAGCATTACAGCTCGAATTTTCTGTTTCCAAAGGCGTGAGCGGCGTTTCTTTAGAATAAACAACTTTAAGTGAAGCAACTCCTCGCTTCTTTAACTCTTGCCTCATTACCTTGGCCAACGGACAGACCGAAGTACTGAAAATATCGCTTACCTCAAACCTGGTCGGATCGAGTTTGTTGCCGGCTCCCATCGAAGAAATAATTGGTATATTCTTGGCCTTAGCTTTGATAACTAAGTCAATTTTGCCGGTAACAGTATCAATAGCATCTACGATATAATCGTAATCATCGGCAAGCAGCCGGTCTGCCGTATCGGGTAAATAAAATTCCTGAAAAACCGTTACCTCAGCCTTGGGGTTTATCTCCAGTATGCGATCACGCATAACTTCAACCTTAGGTTTACCGATGGTTTTTCTAGTTGCATGCAACTGTCGGTTAAAATTCGTCAGGCAAATACAATCGTCATCCACCAGCACAAACTTGCCCACGCCGGAGCGAACCAAACCTTCAACAACAAAGGAGCCTACTCCGCCGATACCAAAAACGGCAACCTTGCTCTGTGCCAGTTTCTGCAGGCCCTCTGCGCCAATTAATAACTCTGTCCGGGAAAACTCATGCAACATATCGTCACCCTTTATCATTAGTCGTATACATTACCGGCAATTTCGTTCAAAATTATGTTAAGCTGCATGTTAAGTGTAGCCATAGCAAATTTCAAATTTCTTGCTTATAACATTATCATTATAACCGATCTTAAGTCAAGCTGACTTTTTTAATCCAATGACTAAACCGCGTCTTGGCTCTCCCTTCTGCAAGAGGGAATTAAGAGCGGCTAAGTCCCCGGATAAGATCGCTAAACTTCAGATGGGTAAAAAACCACCTGAAGCGTTCGTCTCTCTTTATCGTTTTTCTTGTTAAAAATTGCAGCCAAGGCGTCTGCCGACTCACTTTGCCCATCCGGGAAAACATGATCGTATTTCGTTTTCCTTAAAACATCAGCGGAAAATCCGGTTTTCAGCCGAAATTTTCCGCTATTGTTTATTGTAACTATCTAATCACTGTTTTTGATTTCTTAAAACTTCTTGCTCAAGGCCAGCGTTCCGCCAAGC
>Ga0153996_1000468_pt1 | contig 18228 bp, 18 predicted proteins | sample TSNC080MetaG_FD_104728 | JGI IMG/M metagenome (GOLD analysis project Ga0153996, IMG submission 104728) | Attine ant fungus gardens microbial communities from North Carolina, USA - TSNC080 MetaG | ecosystem: Host-associated > Fungi > Mycelium > Unclassified | place: USA: North Carolina, Lumber...
CCTGCAGTTCATGCAGGTATTCATGCAGTCTGGGACCGTGGAAATAATGCTCAATGCCGCGAAACCCCATTAATTCCCCGATCATATCATCGCCGTCGGGCAGCCCCGGCGATTTGGAGATATAGTTGATGACATCCAGACGGAATCCATCCACTCCTTTATCCAGCCACCACCGTACCATTCCGTAGATTTCTTCCCGCATCTCCCGATTCTGCCAGTTCAGATCCATCTGTTTGCCGGAAAAAAGCTTCAGCGCCCAGTCATCTTCCCCAACCTGTTTCCAGGCCGGACCGGAGAAAAACGATGTCCAGTTATTGGGCGGCTCATGACCCTGCCCCTTGCGGAAATAATAATAATCACGATACTTCGAGTTCCTGTCAGCCACAGCCTTTTCAAACCATTCATGTTCATCAGATGTATGATTTACGACCAGATCCATGATCAGTCGCATCTTCCTTTTATGCACCTCTTCGAGCAGCTGGTCAAAGTCAGCCATCGAGCCGTAACTCCGGTCGATTTTCCGGTAATCCCTGATATCATAACCATTATCATCCTGAGGCGAGTCGTAAATCGGGCTGAGCCAGAGAGCATCTACCCCCAGGTCCTTTAAATAATCCAGCTTTGAAATAATTCCCTGAATATCACCGATACCATCACCGTCAGCATCCATAAAACTTTTCGGATATATTTGATAGAATACCGCTTCCTTCCACCAGCGCCGTTCCTTTTCCCCTTCGGAAACGAGCAGCGGGCGGTCACCCACGTCGGTATTCAGCAGTGCCAGAACCGCTTCCCAAAATCCGGCGCTGACCCGCTTCCCCGTTATTCGGCGGAGAAAGGAAAGACTAAGGGAACCTATCAACCGATTCTCAGCCAGTGTTCTTTTCTTGTTCATCTGCAGCAAAAGTTTATCAACGATATCTTTTCCCACCGGATGGCTGTAAACATCTTTAATTTTCGAATTCATATCATATATTATCATGGCTTAATCCCTTTCTGTGATACTCATTTCTCCCCGGTCAATCAATTCTTCTACAATTAATTGATAGGTTTTCGCATCTATCTTATATTTAATGCGATAAATCAGGTAGCTGATGACAATGCATACCAGCGGAAAAATTAACATAGCCGCTTTCATCATCGCCAATCCGCCCGCGGTAACATCGCGATGAGAACCGGCATCTTTAATCCCCGAAAGGATGATGACCACACTGACAATACCGCTGGCGACGGCACCGGCCAGCTTATTTATGAAGGGCTGAAGGGAAAAGGAAATGCTGTCATTGCGTTTCCCCAACTTCCAATGGCCGTAATCTACACAGTCAGCCAGAAACATCAGCATCAATAGCTGAATAAACGCCTGACCGACAAAAATCAGCACGCCTGCTGTTCCGATGAACAGCATCGTGGTAACCGGGGCGACAAAGAAGATTATATATCCGGCTGCAACCAGTATTGTCGCAATGCCAAACAGAGTCCGGCGCTCAAGCCTCTTGCTGAATACCGGAAACGCCGCCAGAGCCGTTATCTGAGAGACTCCCAGAATAACTGCAAAGATGGAATACATATCCTCATTACCATAAGCATATTTAAAAAAGTAAAGGCCGAAGCTGGTGGTAGTCATATAACCGATCATAAATAAAGTCATCGCCACTGCTGTAATCCAAAGCTGATCATTCTTTACGATAACCAGGAAAAGTTCTTTCAAACCGGTATGATCCTGCGGCTTCGTGATGCCCGGCTCTTTTACTCCGAACAAGGTAAACAGCATACCGGTCCACATTATCAGCACCACCAGCACCGCAAACATCATATATCCCTTTTGCAGGCTGCCGGCTGACCGTCCCAGCAATTCAGTCAGCGGTACAATCCCCGCGACCACAAAAAACAAACCGATATTCGCACATATCCGGGCCACTGAACCGATTTTCTCACGCTCCTTGGGATTCACACTGAGGGAAGGCAGCATCGACCAGTAACTGATATCATTGGTCGTAAACGCCATTCCCCAAATGATATAGAGCACTGCAAACACCACCACATATGCCCGGCCCGACAAACCAAAGTCGGCAAACAGCAAGACGGTCATAAATCCCGACACAACTGCACCGAAGGCGATCCAGGGTTTAAATTTGCCAAACCGGGTATTGGTATTATCGACAATCAGTCCCATAATCGGATCGTTGCAGGCATCAAAGATTCTGGCTGCGAGAATGATACCCGTCAGCCACCATAACACATTTGTCGGCACCTCAATCACGTCGGTAAGATAGTAAATCAAATACATGCTGACCAGTGAATATACCATATCGCGTCCGATAGTGCCAATACCAAAGGTCCACCTATTTCGTTTCATGACCGCACCTCATTCTTTCCATCCAAGATATATTCCATATTATACCATGAAATTTTCCTTTGCGGCATCCATAAAATCTTTCAATTGGGGAGTGATCCATTTATCTTTATGATAAACCAGTTGTGTATAAATTTGGCTATTAAATTGATAGTCCAATTTCACCAATTCACCGGCTTCTATTTCATTCCTCACTGAAAGTGCCGGCAGCAGACATATACCCAGGCCCATAACGGCTGAAGTTTTAATTGCCGGGATGCTGTCAGCTTCTAAGGCTATCTTTGGTTTTAATCGCAGACCATACAAAATGTCCATAAATTGCCGGCGGTAAGGACATGTAGGACCGGTAAGCAACAGCGGAACCTCGATAAAATCCCGTTCACTCAGCTGCTGTTTTAAAGCCAGCGGATGATCCGGCCGGCAGTACAGAAAAATCTCTTCCTTTTGCTGAAACGATGTTTTAACGGCAAGATTATCAATAGGCTTATCTAATATAAATGCCAGATCTATTTTGTATGAGGATAACACTGCAGCAATATCAGAAGCGGCTAACAGCGATATATAGATTTCAACATCCGGATGCTTTTGTTTAAAGGGCCTGACAATCCGCGGCAGATACTCGATGCATAAGGATTCACAAATACCGATCCGCAATGATGTCTGGCCGCTGTGCTCATAAATATGTTCAGCATTATTATGCAGCTCCATGATCTGTTCCGCATAAGGAAGCAGTCTTTCTCCGTCCGGCGTGAGAAAGACATGTTTCCCCATCCGTTCAAACAGCGTCACATGCAGTTCATTCTCCAGCTGCTGTATATGCATACTTATACTGGATTGCGCATAACCCAGTGCCTGAGCCGTTTTCGTAAAGTTCCTGTGTTTACTCAGTGATAAAAATGTCTTTAAATTTCTTAACTCCATCATATACTCCCCGGCATTTATTTTGGTTATAAATTATTATAACATAATTATTGGATTTAATGATCGTTTCTATCTGATCAATCTATTTTTATTATCTTATGGGAAATGATATAATTAATTTATCACTAAGAAAAGGAGAATTTATCTATGAAACAACTTTTAGAAGTAAAAAATCTGCTTCATGAGGCAGATCAAATGGATTCATTATACACGTATAAGAAGATCGGACTGCTCAACGGCAATATCTTCAATGTGGTTCAGGTAGCAGACCGGACTTTAGACTTCCATGTACATCCGCATTCGGATGAGCTATTTTACGTAATAGAAGGGGAATTTATGTTGGAAACAAGGGATCAGCAAATTAAAGTAGGTTCCGGAGAATTTGTCATCGTTCCCAAAGGAGTTGAACATCGGCCGGTCGTGACCGGCCTTACTAAATTTCTTATGGTTGAACAGGTTGGAACTCTAAATAAGGAGAATAGCGGAAATAGTTATAAACAAATTTGATTACCGTGCGCCAGCCGCCCGCGGCCGCGGGCTCCCTATATTTCCAGCTCATTCTGCTGCATCTTCAAACCGCACTCAAAGGCCAGTGCAATATATTTATCCGCACCTCTTAACCCATGGTCGTTTAAGTCGCGGATTTCCCATTTATCGTTATCTAAACTGTCGGCCCCGTAGAAAAATTGTGCATAGCCTATATTTCTATAGCGTGCCACAGCCAGCAACGCTGAATATTCCATCTCTACTGCGATGCATCCCGCTTCTTTACGTTCTTTGGCCGCTTCTTTGGTTTCACGGTAGATAGCATCGGTCGTCCAGATCCTTCCTTTGACATATTGGCAGCGGTATTTTTCAAATGCGGAAACCAGTGCCGCTGTGCTCTTTTCATCCGGCACCAATTCTTCCCCGGCACGAATGTAGTGATAGCTGGTGCCTTCATCGCGGACAACACCGGTCGGAATAATCAATGAATCCCTGACCAGCTCATCGTTCAAAATGCCGCAGCTTCCGAAAAACACGACCTTTTCCGCCCCCATAGCGATGATTTCTTCCAGCTCAGCGGCACTTGCCGGAGACGATACCGCCGATAGATAAAATGCGAAATATGTATCTCTGTATCTGACACGGTAGACTGGTTTTTCACCATGGGCAGATATCAGGCCGGTAATAATTTCAGTCTCTTCGGACTTTATCAATCGGTCAATAATCTTCTTTGAAAACGTGGATATACAAATGCGTGGAAAACCTTCTATTTTCTTCGTAAAATCGGTTGGATTGATGATCGCCTCACTATTTGTATAATCTTTATTAAATACAGTGTTCATACACACATCCTCCTTATTTTCTTTATACAACTCACATGATCTAATTATAAAAACCTTACTGCTTTTGAAAATCAGTAAGGTTTTTATGGCTGTTAATATACTAACTGAAATTTAAGGCAAATATAACTCACATCAGGCACCTACACATAACCCGGTGTATCAATTATTTTACCGTATATCTGCCTGCCAATTCCATACTGGCTGTCCGTTCAGTTTCATTTTGTCGAATTTTTTGTCTGATAGAGCGGTTTAACGCTTCAATATGTTCACTGGGAACAACAGTTTTTTCAACTGGCTCACTGGGTACAGCCATTGGTCTGTAATCCAATTTTACCCTTTTCATATTTTCATATCTCCGATCTGCTTGTGCAAGACTATAACTTAATTTTAGTATATGTCTTTTTCGCGTAAAATGTCAATACTTATAATCTATTCATACGCTTTATTATGCTCATTAATACTAATCGCATTCATTATGTATTTCTTTTGAAAACAAATCCGGTATACTCAAATTACTATAACCTTTAAATGACTCCCATGAACTTATTTGCTCAAATGTTTTTTCAGCTGAAGCTTTTTGATCCATGTCTTCTGTATATAAATGCCTATATACGATATTAAATGGATAATGAACTATTAAGATACTGTTTATACCATCGTATGGTGATGCCGTCGCATCAATAACTATCTCACCCATTGCCTGATTACTATTATATCCTTCTTTTGTATATAATTCACACACCCAGACAAACCGCGGAAATAACACGTTCCGATAACGTGCACTTATTTCTCCGTTTTTCCTGGAAAAGCTCCCGATGCGTCCTTTTTTGAACCCCCTTGCAGATGCCATAAACAAACGAATAATCACCGGATTTTGTCTGCTGCCTATATCACTCATTACCCTTTTGATCCCGAAAATACTGCTCGTTAACACTGTTGTACTGATATCATAAGCATCTTGGGCTTCTAAAAACATACGGCGATACAAAGGCACCATTAAGGTATCTGGCTCGTAGTTTCCAAATTTGAATATTTCAGGAGAAAAACCGCTTTCTCCCCGGTACTCCTTCCATTCACACTCAGCATAAGGTTTTTGCCCGTCATCCATAACAATATAATTACTGCTGAGATCAGCTGAATCAATTAACCATATATACTCATTTGTATCCGCAGCATAAATCGCATAAATTTTTTTATCTATGTTGTTATAGTTAATTTTTCCATGTCCCATACAAACTACAGAGTGCCTTGTTTCATCGTCATTCTTTACTCCAATCGCTACAGGTATCCCCGACTCGATATAATAGTGCAGTATCCTCTTGAATTGAGACACTTCCCGCAGCGCTTCTACCTTATAGAGCTTCGGATAAAAACCGGCTTCCGAAAATACCTTCGTTATGACTTGATAACCCAGTCCTTTAGACGGCAGGCTTCTCTCAAATCCGTTTTTCTCTGCAATTTCCGCAATATCACTGGGTAATAAATATCTATATTCCGAATATCTCTGACTATAATAATCTAAAAGATTTAAAATCGTAATCTCAGCACAAGTAGTCGTTTCACAGTCCTGCATCGAATATGGAAAGGCATTTACATAAAGTCTCACTCCTGATATGGTAATATTATATTTCGCAAAACGGACATATGTATTGCCTTTTTCGGTTACAAAGTAAGGGTTAATTAACGACCTGCCAATCTTCCTTTCAGCGATAGGACGAATCGAGACCGCACCGATAAATTCTTTTTGCAGCAATTCCGGATCAGCTTCATAGATACTTCCGTTAGATATGATATTACCATTAAATAAAGATATCCTTTTACAATACCGATCATAACTTTGATGTTTACATGCATAATGCATGTAGTAACTATCACGATAAACTCTATCGACATATTTATGCTCAATGGCAATCGTAATGCAGGGAATATCCACGAGTAATTCATATAATACTCTGAAGGAATTATTTCTTTTCAGCTCATTGACATCGACTTCTAATCCTGTATCTATATCAAATATTTCTATGAGGAATGAAACCAATGCCTCCCTGCTGTTAATCAGCACTTCCTGAGAAATCTTTTCCGCTTCCTGCGCAGTTAATATCTTCCTATTATTCTCATCCATATTCTTAAACCTAAATCATCGGTATCTTACAATAAGATCCAATGTTTCCCAACCTCTTTAATAATATTTTGTTCTTCCAGCCGTTTCAGACTCGCCCGAGTCTTCTCCTCATTATTCGTACAATTTTCATCTTTAGCAAAATGTGTACACGACCAGTCACTTTCTTGATAATCACATTTACCGTCTTGATTCGCCGTTGTAATATCACATGGTTTAAACATATGGTTTTTATTTACTGTATTAAACTCAATAATCCGTGCAAATACACAATAATCAAAGTCATCTATCTTTTCTATTGCAGAGCAAATAATATAAGCTAAATCTATCCCTAATAAAACCAGATCTATTCCCCTGCCAAAGATGAAATTAGTCAGAAAAATATAAGCTTTGTGCATTAACGATTTTTGGACATTGGTAAAATTAATTGCTAAATGCTTGTTTAATATCTGTCCTTTATAAGCCTCCTCATTATCTAAATACCATAAATTAAGTTCTTCCTCCGGTATATCATGAGTATTGTTTTTATTAGCCAAAAAGTATACCATGAACTTAGCTTCATGGGGTGTAACATCAAAATCATTTTTCAATATTTTGACCATACCGTCTATTGTTCCTCTTAGCACATACTCTTGTGTCCCCATGATTACCTCCGTCCTTCCGACGCAGGAATATATTACCATATTTTCCCACTTCTTTCAACCTTTATGCCCTTTGAACCTGATTTATTCTTAAGACAAACCCGATAAATGATTACAAGAAGATTCAAGTCAGTTGTTCTTTTATAACATCTGGGTGTGTATATCGTTTTCTCCCCTTTTTTAGCGATGGATGCAGAATCGCATTTTGCGGACACCACTGTATACAAGCCATGCACTGCTGACATTTATCCTGCCATACCATAGAACCGTTTTGTGTTTTAATATTTGACATAGGACATATAGTCGCACAAAGCATACATCTGTTACAATCTTCAGTGGTATAAAATTGCTGACCGAGTTCTCGAAATGCGACCGCTTTATTGTCGCCGGAATGCTTAAATATCCGCGCAATAACATTTGGTCCGGTCTCCTTTGTCCGCCTCTCCTCCAGCACCGCCTTTGCAATTTGTAAGGCAGTTACCTTTGAATTTGCAATTCTGGACTTCTGTATTTGCCGCGGGAAAGCCCCGTACTCCAAAATATAATTGCCGGGCATCTTTACGCGAAACTCTTGAATAGCAGCTCCGGATTTCTTTTGTATTTCCCTTACATCAGACAGTGCATAGCCATAGGAGGAACCGTATGTAATCACATTGAATATCCTTTGCGACGGCAGGAGCTTAAGCTGCTCAATCGTCCGCAGCACAATGTCAGGTGCATGAATATAATAAACCGGAAATCCAAAACCAATTACATCGTAGCGGCTAACATCGCAGTTGTGCGCCTCTGTCAGTTTAGCAAGCTCCCAACCGCCAAGATGGCCCGCTATCTCTTTGGATACTGCATAAGTGTTTCCTGTTCCGCTGAAGTAAAAAATAATTCCGTTCAATAAATCGCCTCCTTTAAGTTTGAAATATTACACTGATTATTTCAAACTTGATTATATTCTTATTTACCTTTTAAGTCAAGAACGTTTGAAATTTATAGTCTTATATTTCAAACTCATCGTATTTGTGGTATATTGGTTTATAATGAGGTGAGGTAACTTGAACAAATATGAAATAACCACACAAAAGAAAAAGGAAGCAATCGTTAATGCCGCATTATCTCTTTTTACAGATAATGGGTTTACTCATGTAACCATTAAAGAAATTGCCGCCCTTGCAGGTGTCTCGCAAGTATCCATCTATAACTATTTTGGAAGTAAAGACGCTCTGTTCTGCTGTTGTGCCGAAGCGGTTGTACAGGACGCTATTTTGAAAGCAAAAGCCATTTTAGCAGGTGACGGTGATTTTATTGATAAAATAAAATCGGCTCTTTCAGTATGTTCGTCGGAATTCAACATTGTATTTTCCAACTATTTTTCTGAAAAAGCCTTAAGTGACCGTACATTATTTGATATGTTAGTGCAGAATATAAATAACAGCAAACGCGAGATATATCGTGAATATATTGAGTACGGTAAGCGTGAAGGAGCAATTGCTCCCAGCCTCTCGACCAATATGATTATAGATTTTTTAGATGCCCTGAATGCTGCCGCCGGTAATCAAAAATTTGATGAAGACAAATTATCAGAGATGCAGCAGCTTTATGATTTGGTCCTATATGGACTGATCGGAAGACCATAACTACTTGCCGATCCCAAACATTATCCGGACATAAGGTATTCGTTTGAGCACTTCGTACAGCATCAGCCGTCGACAGGGCATACATAGTATTGTTGGTATGTGACCATATATAAAATCCTGAGTATTCACCTCCGCTCCAAATCTGCATCGCGTGGAATGGGAATAATAATAAAATCGCCATCCATCTTAAATTATCGATATAATATTTCCTATTCATCAACATTTCCCCGTATTCTAATTTGCATATTACCTAAGCCACCAGACTTCTGCAGGTTCTTTTTGACACTGATCCTCTACCGGGAAAGCCACCCCCAGTGACTTCGCCAGGTTCTTTAAGGCCATGCGGTATATCCCCGCCACAGTAGCATTGTTGAAATAATACTGTCCGTAATGGATACCCGCCTTTTCCATAGACAGCTTCAGATTGATCTTAATAAGTTCTTTCAGACTCTCATCATCCCTTGCCATTCCGGCCTTTTCACCGATAACTTTTATTTCATCCTGAAAACTTTTTTGATAGATAAGCCTGTACTCCTTCATAGCCATAAGGTCCCAAAAGGTGTCATAAAAAGGGGTACCATATGCCCGGAGCCAATCCCACATAATCTCCGGATCGGTTACATTTGGGCCTTCCGCATGGCAGCGGCTGCATAACAGAACAATATTAGCCGGTTCGTCTTTTCCTCCCAGCGAATGGGGGATGATATGGCAGCGCTGAAGGTCTTTCTGACACCCGCACCGCCAGCAATGGGTTTCTGCTTCACTCCAATCCACGCTCAATCCACATTCATCAACCCGACGCCACCAATAATCCACCGCTTCTTTAATCGTTGTTTTGATCGTTTCTCTTTTGCTCATTTAGGACTCCCTAAACCCGTTTTAAAAATTCTTTCGTTCTATCCTTCTCAGGGTGCTCGAAAATCTCTTCCGGAGTCCCTACTTCCTCAATAATCCCTTTATCCATAAAAACAACACGATCGGCCACTTCCTTGGCAAATCCCATCTCATGGGTTACGATCAGCATCGTCAGCCCGCTTCCGGCAAGCTGCTTCATAACACCCAGAACCTCACCTACCATTTCCGGATCCAGAGCCGATGTAGGTTCGTCAAACAGCATAACGTCCGGCTCCATTGAGAGAGCTCTGGCAATCGCCACACGCTGTTTCTGGCCACCGGAAAGCTGACGGGGCTTCGCGTTGATATATTGACTCATACCAACCACGTGCAGATATCTTATCGCTACTTCCTCGGCCTCTTCCCGTGAACGTTTCAAGACTTTGGTCTGACCAACCATACAATTACTCAAAACGTTGTGGTTCTCGAACAGATTGAACTGCTGGAAAACCATTCCCAGCTTCGTCCGGTAGGCATTTACATCATGTTTATTATCTAATATATTCTCATTGTGGTAAATAATCTGACCGCCGCTGGGCCTTTCCAGCAGATTGATGCAGCGCAGCAGGGTAGATTTCCCCGAGCCCGAGGAACCGATGATGCAAACCACTTCTCCTTTATGTACGGTAAAATCGATATCCTTCAGCACCTCATGCGTTCCAAAGGATTTACTTAAATGCTGTACCTCTATAACATTTTCCATGACTTACTCCTCCTTTGTACTGATCAGTTCGTACGTTTCTGCAGATCTTCCGGCCTAACCACCTGCATTTGGTTTCCGGCCATATTGAAGTTATCGGTGCCATCCAGACGGCGTTCGAAGAACCGCAGGATTCTGGTAACAGTAAAGGTCATTATGAAGTATAATACACAAGCGACAAAAAACGATTCAAAATAGTGGAAGTTAATTCCGGCAATCGTCTTGGTCTGGAAGTATAATTCGGTTACCGAGATGACGTTCAGAACCGATGTATCTTTAATATTGATAACAAACTCATTTCCGGTGGCCGGCAGAATATTACGGATTACCTGAGGCAGGACGACATTTTTCATCGTCTGGACATGATTCATGCCGATTGCCTGAGCCGCTTCAAACTGTCCCTTATCGATCGATACGATGCCCCCCCGGACGATTTCGGACATATATGCACCGGTATTGATCGATACGATAAAGATCGCCGCAAAGATACGGTTCATATTTATATTAAACGCCAATGCTGAACCATAGTAGATAACCATCGCCTGAACAATCATCGGCGTACCGCGGAAAACTTCTATATAGACGTTTAAGATGCCGCCGATCACCTTTAGAAAACCGCGTTTAGCTCCCCGCAGCGGAACCGGAATGGTACGGACAACTCCAACCAGCAAACCGATTATCGTACCGATCATGGTACCGATCATGGATATGTAAAGAGTCATACCCGCACCGCTGACAAACATCGGCCAGTTTTCTTTCACAATCCTCACCAGCCAGTTGGTAGTTTCTTCCTCTCCGGATGCCGGCTGATTGACAATGGCCTCATCCATGATATCGGTCTGCTCCTCTTCGGAGATGCCGGCAAGAATCTCATTAATCCGGTCTTTCAGCTCACTGTCCTTTCGTACTCCTACAGCTATCGCAGTATCTTCTGCCTTGGTTTCGAACCCATCGGACAGCTCGATCATCTTATACCGCTCGTTAGCGCTGGATGCACTCACCCCTTCCGGGCGTTCTGAAACATATCCATCAATCATTCCCGACTCTAAAGCGACCCGCATGGCCGAGAAATTATCCATAGCCTTCTCTTTTACTACTCCCTCTATCTGATCGATTACAGAATAATGAAACGTGTTAAGCTGAGCGGTCAGTTTTGCTCCGCTGAAATCAGCGAGGCGGCCGGCGTCGGCATACGGCCCGTCAGCTTGTACTACGATTACAAGCTGTGATGTATAATAACTATCGGAAAAATCGATGGTCTCCTTACGTTCTTCAGTTGGTGACATTCCGGCGATGATGGCATCGATTTTTCCCGATGTCAGAGCCGGCACCAGACCGTCCCATTCGGTTTTAACAATTTCCAGCTCCATGCCCAGTCCGTCTGCGATTTTCTTGGCTATTTCCACATCGTATCCGCCGGCGTATTCACTGCTGCCGCTGAGGGGCACAGCACCGCCTAAGTCATTCATCTGAGTCCAGTTGAACGGTGCATAGTCCGCCTCCATTCCGACCCGCAGGACATCAGCTTCAGAACCCGCTGCTGTCTCGGCTGCATATCCGGTCATTCCCCCCGTCAGCCCGATTATAACTGTTAATGCCAGAAATAACAGGAACCTTGCAGGTCTTGTCCTTTGCTTTCTCATAATCTTTTCTCCTTTGCTCTCATCCTCATTGGTTTCTTCCCCATGAAATTATGTTTTTCATTTTATATCAGCACTGCTTATCTGTCAACTTTTCAGTGCAGGTAAGTGTTTCCTATACATTTTATCAACTAAAGGTTAACTAAAGGTCTCCATGCTATAACTAAATGGATGGCACAAATATATTTCAGAATGAAAAGGAGCAAGAAATGAAAAAACCACGTCTATTATTATGCCTGATTCTATCGGCCGGCATTTTGGCAGGCTGCAATTCAAACTCAGCCGGGCAGCAGCCGGCAGACAAAAAAGAACAATCCTCATCAGGAGCAAAAACCACCGGTGAAACTGACAACGAGAAAGAAACCGAGACGGATAGTCAAAGAGGGCAATACGAAAAACAGGCAGCTAAGTTAAAAAAACTTTATAAGGAGAATCCAGATGATGCAGACAACGCTCTGAAATACGCACAGACCCTTTTTACCCTGGGCAGTTTTGATGATGCTGAGGAGATATTAAATCCCTTACTGAATGAAGATAATCCCTCCCCTGATGCAATTTATGTTTCTGCACAAATACAGTACTTAAACGGAAAATACACCACTGCAGAAGAACTTTACACAAAATTGGTAAAAGATCACTACGATGAATATGGTCGGGACGCAGAGGCCGGTTTGCAAATGATATACTACCAAACTAACCAGTTTAGTAAAGCCAATGATCTTTTCGCTGGTCAGGATGATCTTGAAAACCCGCTGCTAGACTTAATGAAAGGATTTGAAGATGCCACTCCATACGAGATTGACTGGAACGGCCGGGAACAGACCAGCATACCCTTTACTGCAGGTGAGCCGCTGCCCGTTGTGCCGATCGAAGTCAATGGGGTAAAGATGAATGCCATTATCGATACCGGTGCAGCTTCTCTGGTTATTGATGAAACCAGAGCTAAAGAATGGGGTATCGAGAGCATTTCCAAAGATGAAGGTAAATTTGCCGGCGGGAATACCGCTGATATTGCTTATGGCAAAGCTGAGTCGATGAAGTTAGGTGATGTAAACCTGCAGAATATACCCGTTATGCTCGGCCCTTTTGAAGGTTTTTCTGAAGGATTCTCAGACATTGCCGGCGGTGTCCATGCTATCATCGGTACCAATCTGCTGCAGCAGTTTATCCCGATTATGGATTATCCATCCGGCCGGCTCGTTCTGCTGCCACGGGATGAAGCGGGTTATCGGCAGCTCAGTGATATGCAGGAAAAGGAAAATACAGCTGGAGAAATTCCCTTTACTCTGGCTTATACCCACTATATGATCGCCAAAGGTTCCATCAACGGTTACAATGATTTAAATATGTTTATAGACTCAGGACTTGCCTTTGAGGAAGCTGGTATTATATTAGGTGATGATGCAATGAAGATTTTAAGTATCCCTGTAAATGATCTGAAACAGGCAGATGACGGAGGTGGAATGGGCGGTAACGATTTTCAGGAAAAAACCTTCAGTTTGGCATCTTATGGCCTGGGAAACCTAACGTTGAAAGATGGTGTGGGCTATTACTTTACCGGCGGCGCCGTCAACCTCTTTGAGGATACCGGTTATATTTCAGATGCTTTAATCAGCCATAACTACCTGAAACAATACAAATGGACCATCAACTTCGACTCTATGACCATGTCATTCATCAATTAAACAATTTCAGGTATGATTTGACAACTGCAAATAAAACTAATACTATAAACTATAAATCATAAGACAGGATGGGCTGTATTACTATGAGAGTACTTTTAATAGAAGATGATATATTACTGGCAGAGGCTGTATCCCAGATACTGCGTAAAAATAACTTTACTGCCGATGTATGCAAAAATGGGAATACCGGCTTAGATTATGCCCTGAGCGATGTTTATGATATTATCCTGCTTGATGTAATGCTGCCCGGACTGGACGGTATTCAGATCTTGCGGCAGATGCGGAAAGAAAATATATCCACACCCACCATTATTCTTACAGCCAAAGGTGAGCTTAAGGACAAGGTCCGGGGACTGGACTGCGGGGCCGACGATTATTTATCCAAACCCTTTGAAACAGAGGAGCTTCTGGCCCGCATGAGGGCTGTGGCCCGGCGCAAAGGCGGATACCATGATGAAGGAATCATCGATTATGGTGATTTCTCATTTAATCCGCATACGAGAGAGCTCACCAAAGATGTCCAAATGATATTATTAAGCATTAAAGAAGGACAATTACTGGAAATGCTGATCGAATATTCTCCCTGCCCTCTTTCAAAAGACCGGATCATCGAAAAGCTGTGGGGATATGATACCGATGCTTCCTATAGCCATGTTGAAACACACATGTCGCTGCTGCGGAAAAAGCTTCGGCAAACCGGTAGTACCGCCACCATCCGGGTCGTCCGCGGATTGGGATATATACTAAATGATAATAAGTGAGGGCTGCTATGATAATTAAACTCCGCAACCGCCTGACTATGACCATCATGATTTTCATCTCGGTAATCATGCTTCTGGCATTCACCGCTATCTATGTGATCTCTTACGCGCGCATTAGAGCAGAAAACCAGGAGAAGCTCAGCAGCCTGGAAAAAATCGAGGTAACAGAGGGCGGAAATATGCTCTTCAACGGGAAAGAGATAACCGATGCCGTAGTAATCAACCGGATTTCCCCAGCTCTGGGAATCTACTTTAATCTGCTGGCCGATGAAAATGGTAATTTAATCTTTGCTGACTCTGTGCTGAATTACGATCAGGATTTTTATTATGCCGCAAATGAAATTGCCACAGCCCGTCCAAACGGCGGAATTACCCAACTGGAGGACCGAACCTGGCAATATATTCTATCACCGGCAAGCACCAGCTTTTCTGATGAATCCATTCCCGGTGATTTGACCCATATCCGCTTTCTTGATGTAACCGATTCGGCCGCATCACTGAAAACACTGGCTCTTTCCTTAATCGTCTTATATCTCGTACTCATGCTGGTGTTCGGCTTCTTAGCCCGGTATTTTGCCAACCGGTCAATCCGCCCAATGGCGGAGGCATGGGAAAGTCAGCAACAGTTTATCGCTGATGCCTCGCATGAATTAAAGACACCGATGAGCACTCTAAACACTAACCTTGATATTTTGTATGCCAGTCAGGAGGACACCGTCAAAGAACAGATAAAATGGCTGGATAACAGCAAGAAGGTACTGGCCCGTATAACCGTTCTGATTAAAGATATGCTTGAATTGGCTAAGATTGAACAGTTGGATGAAATGCCCGACATTAGTTCCGTGGATGTGAGGGAATTATTTGATGCGGTAATCGATTATTTTTCTCCTGCTGCTAACGCCAAACAGATTGAGATTGTGGAAGACATACAGGCTGAGCTTGATTTTTATTCCAATCATAATATGATACAGCAGGTCATTGAAGCCCTACTGGATAATGCAGTAAAATATACGAATGAAGGCGGACAGATAAACATTTGCTCCTCATTACAAAAGAATAGTCTATCAGTTAAAATCAAAAACACCGGGCCCGGTATTGCCCCTGTGGATATCAATAAAATATTCAATCGCTTTTACCGCGGTGATAAGGCACGTGTTTATGATGAAGGCAGCTACGGCCTCGGCCTTTCAATTTCCAAGTCTGCCGTTCAGCGGCTGGGCGGTGCAATTACCGTAGAAAGCAATACAGAAGTTACCACATTTACATTAAAGATACCAAATAAAACAATATAAATTTTTCCGCTAAAGGTTTGCTAAAGAATCATTTTGTATAATTAACATGTACAATAAAACCAATACAGAAAGCGAGGTAATCCTTATGACGAAAAAATTTAAAACAAGTAAAGCCTTATACGCCGACGGCCTGCTGCTTGCCATGGCAGTTCTAGCGGGTGGCTTCCTTTTCAGCAGTCAGGTTCAGGCTGCTGCCTCAGCCGGGCAGAAATATAGTCCCCGGGCAAATCCGCTGCGAACCGTACAGAGAATCACCAATTTAAAGCAGCCGGAAGGTGATGCAAAAGATAATAATTCAGAGCAGCTTATGCAGAGCATTGACAGCCTGATCGAAAACATTCTGGCTGATGTAGATGAACACATGTCTAAATATATGCCGGAAGGTTATGAAAACGGCGGCTCACTCATTACCAGCGGAGATACCATCGCCCGTCAGGTCGACGGGGTCTGGGAGTTTTCGGAGGACGGCGGACAGACCTGGACCGATGAAGCCCCGGAAGGGTTTGAAGCAAGCGAAGACGGGACCCGGTTCAAGTACGGCGGGGGCAGTCTTGAAGATTTAGATGAGTGGTTAAAAGAATGGGATAGCTATTGGAATGAACAGAATAATAGTTTCCCTGGTAAACAAAGTACTTCTCATATTCTATAGGGAATAAAAAATTATAGCCGCGGGGGTGTTGTTTAAGCACCCTGCGGCTTTATACTTTGACCTCAAAATACACCGTAAAGCTTCCCTTATAGCAAGAAAAGTCTATGGTACTGTTGCAATATTTATCGAGGATACTGCGGACTTGCGGAATTCCCTGTCCCATGTGCCCCTCTTTCGTCGTATATCCGGGTTTTAATATATCCTCGATTTTGACATCTTGGGTTGTATCGTTTGCGATAATGAAAAATTTACTTCCGTCCGGCTTCATCTGTCCGTTAACACTCACCTGCTTTGTCGTTGTTTGTGCCGCCGCTTCTATCGCATTGTCCAGTAAGATAGACATAATCCGGTTGAAATCGAGGATATCTATGTAAACAAATTGCATGGAACATTGAAACGTAATCTGCATGACCACTTCAACTTCAGCCGCCTTCTCTATTTTATTCAGAATCAAAGAAAAAAAAGAAGGATTTTCGTTCAGCCTGCGGCTCATATCCAGATTATTACCTGCAAATGCCATAAGCTTGGTTACTTTCTTATGATATATTCTCAGATTCTCAACATCTTCTATCGCCAGGTATCCGGTATATGTCTGCAATATATTGTTGAAGTCATGCCTGACTCCTTTAAACTCATCTATTGTTTGATTTAGTATCGCTATATGTTCATCCTTGTTCCCAATCTGCCGCTGACAAATTTTTATGTGTTCTCTGCATACAATACCAAATAAGTAGGATATACATACAAATGACATAAGCATAGCATCCAGAAAATCGACAGGAAAAAAAGAGTAGATAATGACATTAAAAAAATAAATCGTGCAGCAGAGCATAAAGTTTTTCAACAGTTCATGTCGAATGCTGACTATGGTATTATTCTCGATAAAGTTCACGTACAGGCCAAATCTATCTATGACCTTACTGGTTAGTTTGTATAAAGCATAGCAAATGAGCATTCCACATAATACCGCCAGCAAATCCCTCAGATAATTGCTGCCGCGGGGATCGGATAAACCTTTCGGAAATAAGGTGAGCCCGGGAAGCTTTCTCACAACTTTAGAGCACATATAATATATATAAGAAAGCAGCATGATCTTTGAGGATTTATATCGGGACAGCCTTAGTATTTTTACTCCAAAAAAATATAAGACAATGTAAGAAGTGGGCATCATAAATTCTGTTAAACAAATAAACGAACGGCCTAATATATCCGGCGCTCCCGGTTTATCTGCGAAATAATTAATGATACATGCACTGTTTTTAGCTAAGATATACAAAAACATTGCGGATAGAAAGCTAAATAGAATCTTGCGCGAATATGACTCATTCTTCTGGTAGATCTGGAGAATAATGTTAACACCCCAATAGTGATAGACAGTTGTTGTAATGCAAGTAACAATGAACAAAACGATTTGTGTATTTGTAGAAAACGCAAAATCAGGATATTTCCAGATCATAAACACACCTGTACTCAAACTAAATAGACTTCGAAATCAATTTCTCCGGCTCACTGATCAGTTTGCCGGAGGTATATCCATTCTAAGCCTCTCCGCAATAAATGAAAGAAACTCAACGTTCGTTGGTCGTCCATTCATATTATTTAACAGACCAGTTAAAA
>Ga0153996_1000470_pt1 | contig 18208 bp, 20 predicted proteins | sample TSNC080MetaG_FD_104728 | JGI IMG/M metagenome (GOLD analysis project Ga0153996, IMG submission 104728) | Attine ant fungus gardens microbial communities from North Carolina, USA - TSNC080 MetaG | ecosystem: Host-associated > Fungi > Mycelium > Unclassified | place: USA: North Carolina, Lumber...
GCAAACTCCAGTTCGACGCCCTTGACTGACTTTGTCATGAGGCCTCCTCTGACCCATCAACACTTGTAGTCGCCACTGATGCAAGTGTGATTCCTCCCAGGAATATGCAGGCAGTTTCAGTTGTCCATCTTTGAGAACAGGTGTCGTCATCCAAGGTGCCTGCAGGATGAGCCACAGCTCTAGATGCAGAGTTGTTTGCTATTTGACTTGGTGTTGTTAAGGCCACTTCCTTTGACGTCAAGCGCATTATCATCATCACTGACTCTCTTACTGCAGCTAGGAGAGCAGTTGACACTTCTGTTCATTCAGGCCAGGCCCACTCCCTTGCTATTGTCCAAGCCCTTAGGGGCTTCTTCACCAACCACTCTGATCGCTCGATTCATTTCTGGGACTGCCCTAGCAAGGCTCAGTGGTCCCTTTACTTCTTGGCACATGAAGACGCTAGCAATACCAAGATTGCTGCTAGACACCATCCAGCCCCTTCGCTTGACGCTCTTCGATCCAAGAGTGCTGCTGTCTACCTCGATGCATGGAGAACTTCCTTTGCTCGTCCTTCATCTCAGGGTCGTTACTTCCTTCCTCTTAAAGGTGGTATCAAGAACCTTCTCCAGCCCTTCTATGCTAAAGGTGGGGGCTGGCTCTCATTTATTGGCGAGTCGGTCACCTTGTGTGCCAGGGCAACTCGAGCCATTCTTAACCATGCTCCCATTGGGGAGTTTAGACAGCACTTTTTCCCTGCAGAGTGCACCCAGTGTCTGTGTGGCCATTGCCAGGTGGAAATACGTCGACACATCTTTGCCAACTGCCGCCGGTTTGCCCACTTTCCCTTGACTGACCTAGTGCCAACTGTCAAGGACTTTATCAAGTTCCTGAAGGAGTACCCTAGTGCCTTTTCCTTCCCTTCTCAGGATCGCCCATCCTCCAAGCCCCCTGAGCCTCCATGAGTACCTCACTGGGTTTCTCTTTTCTTTGTGCTGTAGATAGTTTTTCAGTCTCACCTCTCTCAGTTTCATTTGACTCTGTATTCTAGGCATGATAGGTCTCTTGACTTGAACGTGTTATTCGAAGGTTGGTTACGAGCAACCTATATCTAGTTCTCTTTCCTCTTAGGTTAGATTTCTTCTTTGATACTGATAGTATCTCTTGCCTGTGATAGGACAACCTGGTCCTTGAGGCCTATGTAGGCTACTTGTTGTAGATAGTCTGCCGCGGACTGCGATTGAGCACTGCGTTATAAATTTTTGAAAAAAAAAAAAAAAAAAGGACTTAGGCGCCTGCTTGGGTGCCTGGGGTTTGGTGGCCACCTTCGTGGGAGTGGGCTTGGCGGTAGCCGTCTTGGCTGGTGGAGGTAGAGGTGGCACTCTTGACACCACTGGAGCAAAAGTAGGCACATTCTAGGAAGGTGCAGAGAAGTTAGTAGAGGGAGGGACTTTGCCCTTGCCCTTGCTCTTTTTGTTAGTAACAGTAGTGAAGGGAGCTTCCTCCACTGCTGGTTGATCAACTGCCATCTCAGTATCTGGAGACAGCTCCTGGGGTAAGTTAGGACCATAAAGAGTCCTCATTGCCTCCACAAGTGAAGGCAAATCAGGCTGAGGTGAGACCTTAAAACGATCCCACCCTGCTGCAGATATAGTTTGGAACAAGTGCCACATAATGGAACCTGCTCCTAAGATAGGAGAAAACTGTTCAATGGGACGGCTTCCAATAGAATGCTTTTGAATGAAGCGCGCAATGCACAATACAGACAAGGCAAGGACTTTGGCATCATTTTCTAAATAGCCAAAATAACCAGACAAGGATGTGACATAGTATTCACCATCCCATAAGTCACCATCATGTGTGACAATGTCACTTGTCACGGGTTGTGACACCTGAGGTAAGCTATCATGGTCATGGATGACTAATGTGTCACAGGTACCTGCCATTGCACTGCTACCCTCTACTTAGGAGGATAACTCAGCTGTTCTATGGTTTGGGCCATGAGGCATCAAACTAGTTGACAAAGGGGCCTAGGGGCACAAATCACCCCAGAGGCAAGGTCTCTGCTCTTCTCAGCAGAAACTTGGTCATTCCAACTCATAAAATGTATTCTCCCTTTAGGAGCAGAGAAAGAGAAAGTAGCAAGGAGCTGAAGAGGGGCAATTCTATGAGAGAGCTTGCCTATAATGATCCTAGAGACAGTAGGTATCCTGGGACTAGAACTAACCTCCTCCTCTTCACTTTTCTCCTCCTCAGAGGAAGAAGAGGGCTCAGGAGATGCATTCCTAAAGACCTCAGTAGCTGAGACACTCCTGGAGGAGCATCTGACAGTGTCCTCTAGAATAAACACGTTTACCAGATCTAGAGCTGGCACAAGAAATAAGGTTGAGTGAGTCTGGAGACTCACTAACACTAGTAGGAGTAGCCAGGGGGACGAGCATTGGTAGCAGATGATTTATTCTGAATATTAGATTTAATCATGGTGGTGGTTAGAGAGAAAGAAAGGATGATCACTCCAGATCTCAAATTTGTTCTGTGCTCCTTCTAGTAGGTATCTCCACTTGTCTAAGTACCTAATTATCACCAACATCTCTCTATCATGAATTTCATAATTCCTTTCTGCCTCATTTAATGATTTTGAGATAAAGGCTACTGGTCTTCACTTTTCATCATCGATAAAACCCCTCTTGTTGTGTATTCCAACACGTCTGCTTTTACTCTTATTTCTTTATCTAAGTCTGGTGCCACTAATACTGGTTGTGTTGTGAACACCTGCTTTAACTACTTGAATGCCTTTTCCTGCTTCTCTCCCTAACTCTATTTTTCATCCTTTCTGACCAATTTGTGCATTGGCTTGGCTATCTTTGCAAAATCTTTGACAAATTGCCTATAGTAGTTTGTTAGCTCTAAAAACTTTTGTATCTCTTTGACTGTTTTTGACCTTGGCCATTCCAGAACTCCTACTACCTTTTTTTCCTGCATTTTAATTCCTCCTGACTCCATTACTAGCCCTAGGAAGTCAATTTCTCTTACTTTCCATACATATTTTTCAGGCTTTATATAAAGATCATTTTCTTCCATCCTTCTTAATACCTCTTTTACTATTTTATTATGCCTCTTCTCCTCCTCTGTTCCTACTAGGACATTGTCCATGAACGTTGCTACTTCTCCTGTATTAATGAGATCTCTTAGAATGTTATTTATCATTGCCTGAAAGGTTGCTAGTGAGTTTATGAGACCAAAGAACATAACAGTAGGTTTGAAAATCCCTAAGTGCATTATGAACACTGTCTTCTACTCATCTCCTTCTTTTACTCATACATTGTTATACCCCTATCACAAATCCATTTTTGTGAATACTCTTTTTGTCCCCATGTTATTGATTAGGTCTGAAATTAAAGGCAGGGGGTGATTGTCTTTGACTGTTCCCTTATTGAGGTATTGATAGTCTTGTACCATCCTTTTCTTTCTATCCTTTTTTTCCACAAAGAACACTGGTGAGGTTTGCAGTGATTTTGAGGGTCTAATGTACCCTTTCCTCAACTATTCCTCCACGAATTCTTACACCTCTTCTTTCTCTTGCCTTGATATTAGGTATGTCCTTCCTTTGTTTGGGACGAAATCCTCCTTTAGATTAATTGCATGGTCCCAAGGTTTTCTTGTTGACATTCTTTCTGACTCTACCTTTCCAAAAACTTTTAGCCACTCATGAAATTTTCGTGATACTATCTCCTTTACTTTCTCTCTATCTAATTTGATCTCCTTGTCAAACTTTTCTTCTATTGTTCATTCCCATTCATCTCTATCTGCCTTCTTCATATTTCTTATCCTTTTTTTGATCTTCTTTCTCTGCTCTATATCTTCCTTTACTACCAGGTTTCTTCCACACAAAGGTGGACATCTCGTCATTTTTACCTCTCCTGTTTTCCAATTTATCTTTGGGTTGTGCACTTGCAACCAAGGCATCTCTAGTATCACCTCTATCTTTTCTAAGTTACACACATCCATCCTCATTCTTTTCACATGGTTTTTGTAGAAGATGTTGACTTCTATCTAATATGATGTTTCCTCTACTATTCTCTGTTCTATTCACATTCTTTACCTTTAGAGGTCTTTCTAGTTTTGTCATCTTGAAACTATGCCTCTTGGCTATTTCCCTGTCTATGAACATCCCCGTGGTGCCACTATCTAGAAGCGCTTTTACTGTTATGCCTTTATATGTATCTACTTTCTCTATTCCTATATCTAGCTATACTTCTCTTAGGATTTTGAATGTCCTTCTGACGTCCCTTTCTTTTACTTTCTCTTTTGCTATGCTTTCTGGTTCTCCTGACCATGTACTGCTTTGCTGCGCCTTTGCCTCTCTGGGCTGCACTGCTTTTTTCTGCCTTTTTCCTTGGCATTCACACCACCTCTGTCTGTTTTTGATCACTCCCTGTCCTCTATTTTCTTCCACATGACATCCTCTTTCTCTACATCTTTCATACTCCATATATGTCACTATCACTTCTTCTATACACCACCCCAACTCTAATAGCTATGTCTCTTCTAGGACACACTTTTTTTTTTTGGTAGGGTAAAAACTGGTAATCCAATGCAGAGCAAGTATATGCAAATACCCTATAGTATGAGCTTGGACTTTGTCCAACCCACTAAAAACCCCAGGTACTTAAACCTCTCTGGGTTCCCTACCTAGGTAAAGTTCTAGTCTTGCGACTCCCAGTCCCTTGGGCAGATATGATGATTTTAGGCTTTCGCCTAGGTTTTTTCTATGTCTTCATGTCTAGTGTTTCTTTTCCATTTTTTATCAGTCTTTTTGCATTTCTATCTTTTTTTTGATTTTGTCCTCTATTCTTATTAAAGTTTTTTCTGTTTCTAGTTTATTGTTCATTGTTTCTTTCCATTTTTAATTGCCTCTTCTCTTGTTAATTTTATATTGTCAAATATTCTTTTGTTTCTTGTGGTCCATATCATTCATGTTGTTTCTGCCACTATTTTTATATATCTTTCATTGATCCAATTTGGTGCTATTTTATCTTATTCTTTAAGTTTGATCGTTCCTAGTCCTCTTAGTATGTTTACATTAGGTTCTGTCCATTTAAAGTCTTTATTGTTTTCTTTCTATATTTTCTCTGCCTCTTGTCATATATCTCTACTTTTATTTAGTCTGCATTCTGTTAGTATATGATCCATTGTTTTTATTTCTCCACATTCACATATTGCTTTGTCTTGCCAGTTTGGAATTCTTTTGAACCAGTTACCTACTTTGTGACAGTTATGTATGAGTTTCCATATGAAGTCTTTCATTCTGAATGGGATCTTTTTGTTTTTTATTCCTTCCCATATATCTTTACTTGTTATTCTATTTTCTGTTTTTCTTTTGTGTTCTTCACAGGTGTCTTCTATTCTTTTTTGTATTAGTTTTCCTCCTGGTTTTAGGTTTTTCTCTCATAGTATTAATTCATATGTGATCTTCTAGGTAAGTTGTCTTATTTCTGCTCCTTCTATTCTATAGTCTATTGGTATTTCTTCTATCTTTAGTTTCTTTTCTCTTTGATCTTCTCTTTTGCTGATAGTTTGCTCTAGTTCTTCTAATATTTTTATATCTAAGGTATTTCTTGGTAGACCTAGTAGTATTTCTCCTTCATGTTTTCTTATGTGGTATTCTAGATTTCTCCAGATTTCTTTGTTTTTTGTTTTTAGGTAGTCAAGCTGTTCCTATTGCTCCATTTTGTCATGTATGTCCATTGTTACTTTCTGTAGATTAGTTATTATTGTTACTTTCTCTTTTTCTTTAATGGCTTTAGTTATTAGGAGTATTTCCATTTCGTCTTTAGATGTTCCATTTTTTACTTCAAAGAATTGGTGTATTTCTTCTTCATTGGTTTTATCTTTTTCTTTCTATCCTACTATTATTTTGTTTCCTCCTGTTCTTTTTTCTTGTTCTTTTATGATTTTTTCTGAGATTTCTGTTATCCATATTGTTTTTTCTCCTTTAGTCGTATTTGTTATTTTTATTGGTGGTCTTAGGAAGTTGTTCTCTTTGTTATTTCTTTTTTTATATCTTTGGTAACTTCCAAATATTTTTATTGCTTTCTCAGGTGTCCTGTTATCTATAATCCTAGGGTTTATCTTTATTATATCTGTTCTTAAACTTAGCTTGTCTCTGTCTTCTGTTAATGTTAATATTATATTTTGGTTTGTCTCTTCTCCAGGTCTCAGGTGTTTTGTTATTTTGTTCATGATTCTTTTTGCTAGTTTTTTGTAGAACTAGTGTGTGCTATTGCTTCTTATGAATTTGTCTAGTTCTCCTGTTTCAATTATTTTATGTTTTTCTCTTAGACATACTGTTAGTTTTTTGTTCTATGAATAGTTGTCTTCTATGCCTATATGGTGCCATATTGGTAGTAGTTGTCTTGGCTTTGGTCCTGCCTCTAGTACGTCATACTCTATCTTATATTTTCTTCCAATCTTGATCATTTCACTAATAAATTTTGGTATTGTATCTTTCTTTCTGGTTTCATTCCATGATTGGAATATCCAACTTATTCTGTTTTGTCTTGTTATTTTGGGGTTCTTTTGTACATTGTTAAAGATTATTTGATCTACTACATATGCCCAGTCTGGTCTTTTATACTTTGGAACAAGGTATTTCTTTAGCCACATTATTTGTATTGCTTCTATTCTTGTTTCTATATTGGGCATATTTAGTCCTCCTATTTCTCTTGGTTGTGATGCTTCTTTCCAATTCATGATTGCTTTTTTTTTGTCCCATAGGAAGGTTCTCATTTGTTCCTTTATTCTTTTTTGGATATCTTTTGGTATTCCATTAACAGTTGCTAGAAATAGGGCTCTTGATTATACTAGTGATTTTAATATTAGTTCTTTCCTGTTTGTTGATAGGTTAAGTGTTGTCCATATATTAAGTACATCTTTTTGTTTTTTGAGTATTTGGTTCTATTGTATTACTTGGTTTACTTTGTTGCCCATATAGCTTCCTAGTGTTCTCAGTGTTTCTCTATCTTTAACTATTCGTATTTCTTCAGGTATTTTGTCTTCCTCTGATTCAGAGGTTTGTCTTTTTTCTATTATTTGTCTTCTATATTTCTCTGATCCCATTGGTAGTATTTCGAACTTTTCTTTGTTGAACTTTGCTGTTGATGCTTTACAGAATGTATTTATTATTTTTTCTAGTGTTTGTCTTTTGTCTTTCTTATTCATATATACCAAGATGTCGTCTGCAAAGAGGGATACTAGGGTTCTTTCTTGTATTCCTTGGATTCTGAATTCTTTGAGTGTGGATTTCCAGATCATTTCTGCTAGTAGTTCTATGGCTATGTTGTAAAGTAGACATGACATAGGGCATTCTTGTCTAACTCCTCTTTCTATTTGTATTGCTTCTGGCAGCGTTTTGTTAACAAAAACTATTGTTCTTGCATTTTTATATAGTTCTTTTATCTTAAAGATGAATTTTTGTGGGAAGTTGAATTGTTCCAGAGTTTTTCACAGATAATCATGGGCTATTTTGTCATATGCTTTTTCTTGATCTAAAGCCATTATGAAGCTGTCTTCTTTATAGGTGTCACAGTAGTTTATCATAGCTTCTGTCATTCTTATGTGATCATATAGTCTTCTCTTTGGAATAAATCCTACTTGGTTTGGATGTATTATTTTATATGCTAGTTTCCCTAATTTTGTAGCTATTGTCTTGGTTAGTCAGTGTTATTGGTCTGTAATTTTTTATCTTTGTTTTTTCTTTTTTCTTGTACAAAAGGAACATTGTTCCTAGTATAAAGTTTTGGTCTTCCAATCCTTTCTCTTCTATTTCATTGTATACCTCTTTCAGTATTTTAGCTATATTTGCTGTTGGTTTTTTGGGGTTTCTTAATCCTTCTTTGTCTTTAAAGTTTTCATATTCTTTTATCCATTCTTTGTAAAATTCATATGGGATTCTGTCAAATCTGGGAGCTTTGCCATTTTGGCTTTCTTTTATGGCTTTCTTGATCTCATATTCATCTGTTAGTTGGTTTAGTTTTTCTTGGTCTTCTATTTTGAGTTTGTTGGTTATGTTTTTTAGTGTCTCATTTATGTGTTAGTTGTCTTTATTCTGTCTTTTTGGTGTTCTTTGTAGTAATTGATGGTATTCTGTAGCCACTTTGCACATCTCATTTGTGTCTGTTATGATTTTTCCACTTTTGTTTTGTAGGGCTTTAATTATGGATAGGTCTTTCTTGTCTTTTTTTAGATTAAAGAAGTATTTTGTGCTTTTTTGTTCTTTCTTTATATATTTTGCCTTGGCTATCATCTGTGCTGTTTTGATTCTTTTTTTGCCATCATTGTTTATTTCTTTTATTAGTTCAATCATTTTTGATTGTTTATGTGAGTCATTGTGATTATTTTTACTTTCTTTTCTGAGTTTATTTTGTAATATGTTCTTCTTTTTTGTTAGCGTTCTCCGTCAGTTGATTGATTTTTCTTTTCCTATTCTTTTAATTTCTTTTTTTGTTTTCATTCATATTTCTATTTTTGATATTTCTTGGTTCCCTATGTTATTTATTTTTTCTTCAGTTGCTAGTAGTAGTTTTCTTATTCTGTTTTTGAATGAATTCTACTTGATTGTATCTTTATCTAGTTTCTATAGTCCTTTTTCTATGAATGGGAGGTTTATATTTTGTATTGTAGTGGTTATTATTTGGTGGTCTGATATGCCATTATTTTCTTCTATTGTCCATTCTACTGTGAAGTCATATATTTCCTTTGTGGTGTATATTCTGTCTAATCTTGCTAGGCTTTTTTCTTGTGTATATGTAAATTGTCTTTCTGGTTTATTTGATTTTCGCCATCCATCTATTAGTTTGTATTCATTTGTTATGTTAATCCAACTTTCACTTATTTGATTGTTGTCTTTATGTGGTGGTGATCTATCTAAGGCATTGGTTACAAAGTTAAAGTCTTCTGTTATTATCAGGTTGTTTGGGCTTTCTATTATTTTTATGTGTTCTTTTATTTTATTTATGGTCTCCATTTTTCCTTTTTGGTCATTTGGCATATATACATTCATTAATGTGTAGTTTTGTTTATTTTTTTTTATTTCTATAGTTGAGACTCTTCCTTTTATTATAATTGTATAGTTCCATTTGTTTTCTATGTCTTCTTTTATATTGTCATTGTTGATTATGAAGGCAACTCCTGCTTTACTATCATCATTGTTGCTATTTATGGTTATTCTTGGGTTTTCTTTTATTATGTTCTCTTTTTCTTTTTCTTTGAGTTTTGTTTCTTGTATTGCAAGTATTGTGATCTTTTTAAGTCATATGGTTGTTGCTATGTCCTTGTACTTGGATTTTCTGTTTGAGTATCTTTTTCCTTTGACATTGAGTAATGCTATTTTCTATGAGTCTATTTTGCTTATGGGTATGGTTGTTACTTTTTCTATGGTCATTTGTCTTTGTTTTTGGGATTCTAGTATTACTCCCTCAGTTGCCGAACCCCTACAAGCAGTGGTGGAGATAGCTCTCGCTGTTGTATTCTGGGGTCTAGAGCTATGGGTTGACCCCAGGCCCATGGGTTCATTTGTGTTTATACTTCTCCTTCATATGCCAGAAGAAGCAGATGGTATATTCACCCCAATGTCACCGTCTGTGGTTGTTAAGGACGGAAATTACGACAGAAGCAAAGGAGCGGAGTAGTATATAGAGGTACTCTCTAGAACAGAATAATGTACTACACCAAAAGGGAATAGTACTTAGCGATAGTATAAAACTTCAGAGGAAAACTCCGGCAGAAGGTAGAAAACGTCGGAATGGAGTACAACTTTAATGAATGACCTTGGCTTCAACTTATGTGTTGTGCCCTGGTCTCCAGTTATGAAATGGTTGTGTATTTCAGAATGAAGAGAAGTCGTTGAAGAAGAGGTCCTAAAGAAGTGAACTAGTAAATCCAGATTTGGACAGAAAGAGAATTAGGACTAGATGATGTTAATTTTTTGACTAAGCCAATACACTGTAACTACTCAGTACTTATAGAAAATCTGGAATAGGAGGAGAGTAGTCTACTATGCTATCCTACTAATTATAATTTTTTTAGGAGAGTAATTAGGAGAATTAAATTACATAATTGTCAAATTTTCGGAATATGACAGTGGTTTTCTTTTGAACCTCTAGACAGCCAGCACTTCTGAGATTGTATTTGTGTACCATTTCATATGTGTTTTTGTTTTTGTTTTGTTCCCTTTATCTAGAGATTTTTGACTTTAAGGTGTTCTACCTTGTATCTTGGTTCTTTTTCTCATTGTTTCTTTCTTATTTAATTATAGTTTTTATTTTTAGATCTTCTTTGTCTTCTTGTTTTTGAGTTTTGGTCATTTATGTTTGTCTTGTGTTAGGTTGGTCTTTAGTCATGTTTTTATTTATTTGTGTCTTATTTATACATTGTCTTTTAGATCTAGTTTAGTCTTTTAGGTCTTTTGTGTCCTGAGTTGTTATCTTAGTATATCTCTATATCTGTGAAGCATCTCATAAGACTCTACTTATATTTTCAAGTACCTGACAAAGTCATTGACTCTGATTCCAGGATAAGGGTACTTGTGAATGTGTCTCCATTTCCTGGGCTTGCAGATTCTCACATCTGGTGTCCGTTCACATTTTCTAGCACTTGGCAAAGTCTAGGACTTTAAGCCCAGGGCCCACGATAAGAGGTGCTTGTAGATGTGCCTCCACCCCTAGGCTAGGACGCCTTTTCCACAGTGTTCCTCTGCTTTCTTCCTTAGCTCTTCTACTAAGCTTCTTCTTTATCTTTGCTATGTCTCTCATGGCTTGGTCACGCATGCTACTTCTTCTTTCTCTGCTCTTCTTAATCTTCTTTCTCCTTCCTATGTTTTTCTCTTTACTGGGCATACTGGCTCCCTCCATTAGGGAGTCAATTTCTCTTTTTCTTTCTCCTCTTTCTTGTAGTGTTGGGCTCGGTATCTGAACCCCCTGCATTTCTAGTACTCTTTTTCTTGCCTTCCTTCTAACTTTGCCCTTAGTGAGGCAAGAGCATGCTTTTCTTTGAGCAAATTGCTCATGATGTTATGGTATTATTGTTGAGACATTATGGTGATATCTCAGAGATACAGATTTAATGTTGAGTTTTGCTTATTTACTACTACATCTACTGGGACACAAGATCTTTACCTAGCTAAATACCTACTGCCCTAATAATATGGTTACACTATTGTCCCTAAGAAGGAAATACCTACTCTAGATAGCCTTCTAAAAGTAACTGTTACTCCTCTATGTATACCACTCACAATGGAGCACAGCACAAGGTTTATACTGAGAAAATGTAACTATCATGTTCAATTGGCAGGTCAGGACTTGACTGTACACCTGAACTTGGTACAAAGTTTCCTCTCTCAGTCCCTAACTGACTGAAAAGTCCCCTTAAGCTAAGGGCCCAGCTATATATGGAGGTAGCTAACGATTATGATAATTATCGGCTGAGGGTTGATAAGGTGATCAAAGTGATTTACAGACAAGGTTTGAGGTGAACTAAGCCCTAGGGTATGGTTATTGAGTTCTTCTGTTAGCAACTGACTTAAGATCTTAATCCTGGGTTAGGATTAAGGGAGCTCTTCAGGGTTAGAAGAGAACTCAATAGAGTTCTCACTTCATTCTATTATACTACTTATACATTCTTGCACTGTTTGTATCTATTTATTCTACAAGTCCCTTATCAGTCCAGAGTTCAATCCCAGTCCATGTCATATTTCTTGGTCATGGTCGAGATGACTCATAACAAGGAACGAGCGATTAGGAGCTCCTTAGCCAACTCTGATACCTGACTATGATAAGAGGCTAGAGAAGCCTCAAGAGAGTCATGTGCAACAGATATGCAGTTCTAAGCAGAGACCAGATTATGAAGGCAAGAAGAAAAATCTAGATATCAGAAATAAACTGAATGAAGAATAGGAAAAAAAAATAGACCTAGACTTATGTTAAGTGCTACTTAAGCTAGGAGTGTGCATTCGCTCAGCCCAGAATTGCCAGGCAGGAGCAGGTTGTTGATGAGTACAGTGAGTAATACGAGAGGCACTGCACTCTTTACAAGATCGAGCATCCTCTACCAAACTAAAGTGAGAGGCAATTGATAACGTCCAAGCAGTCCGAGGGATTGGCGAATGAGATGTACAGGATAGAGTGCCAAAGGAAATACACGAGAGACATTTTAAAAAGCCAGCAGAGCCCTAGAGAAAGATTAAAATCAGATTGAAATCAAACAAGGCAAAAATAAAGAATGTACCAACTCCTTATAAGAGAGAGGCATGAACAGAGCTGGAATAAGGTCTAGATAAGGGTGCCCAGCTACCAGACCAAAGAGAGAGACAATATTACGACCTAGAGACATAAACAAGGTCAATAAAGAGAAAGCAAAATAGAAAGAAAAACATACCAGAGAGAGATACTTTAGACAAAGAGGAACTGGCATAGAGTTAAGTAGCTATCATAGTTTTAGACTTCTTATTTGGAAGAATAACAGAGCAAGAAATTGTATTAACTACTGGGGCATAAGTAACAGCATGCTTGGGACAAGATATGGGCTTTGGAGATGGTAGTGGTAGAGAAGAAAGGACAGCCTTAGACTCAGGCTCAGATGCCTCTATAGGAGGGGGTATTGAAGAGCACTTTCAGCAAAGACAATGTTTATGAGGTGGTGAAGCAGCATGCATAGCGATAGGCCAGCAACACTGCTTTCTAAGAGAGGAAGCTACACTGAGAGAGAGGACTGAACAGTGGTATCAGCAGATAATAGAGAACCTAGAACAAAGACAAAAGATAAGAAGTCCAATAGAAGACAGGAAGTGAGGAACTTACCAGAAGTCAGACTATAGACCAGAGGCGATATTAGAGGTTGCACTAGGATATCAGAGACAGAAAGTGCTGGAACGTCCTCTACTGGAACAGGAGAAGTTTCTTGGACAGAAGAAAAGACAGAAATGAGATGAGAAACAGTTGACACTGGGGAGAAAGTGATAGTAGGAGGTGGATTAATTGCCAAAGTGAATGAGGTAATTAGTGGCATAGTAGAGGAAGGTACAGAATCAGTACTAGAACCAGTAGCCAATGTAGATAGAATTTGAGAGAGTTGAGTGGTAGTGAGAGACTGGGATAATGCCCCAGCAAGTAGTTGCTAAACTTGTGCTAACAGCTTGGACATTCTTTTTGTAGACTAAGTAACAAGATCTAATGGTATATATAGAAAAAAAGTATAGGCTAGGATAACAAGATGATAACTACAAAGGAAGACAGTAACCTGGGGTAGCAGAGTGATTAGTCATGCTTACTAAGCAGGTCATAGTTGGATTGACACTTACCTTAAGATGAATACTAGAGAAAAAACGTCCTGAAGATGTTCAGACAGACAGATAGGGATGAGTTGTAACTAGATAAATGTTATGTCTAGAAGTAGCTCTAGAAGAGATTACATAGCCAGAGGACTTGAGACCCAAGATATGGAGAATAGACAAAGACAGGATGGATCTAGAACCATATAACTAGCCTCAAGAAGATAACTGAGGGTAGTTATTTGTAATAGAGGGGAGATATTATGCCACTAAAGAATTTTTTGCAGAAATATAGCATGGAATACAAATTATAACCCTGAATTTCATTATTGGAACCCACTCTAGAGACCTTCTACAAGCCCCAGACATAATCTAGACCTAAGATTGGGTACTTCTATTAGGTAGTGGCCAAGTTGTCACATGCTAGGAAAGCATATACCTCAGAAGGCAAGACTGATGAGCTAGCATCAGGTTTCTCAGATACAGACTATCAATATTGAAGCTCTAAAAGTCAGAGGCTTAGGGATATCCTTGGAATGCGAGATAATTTCAATCTAGAGTAGACTTAGACTAATATGACATCAAGATGACTGATTAAAAGTCTATCAGTGACTAGTGATCCCATCACTGCTGGACTCAGTCAAAAAACAGACACACTATTATGTTGTATAAATCTTTAGACAAAATAAGTGACAATTTGTACCCTAATAACCAGAATAACTGGCTTGAGAAAAGAGCTTGGCCTTCTAGAGAGGTTCTACTAAATGCCCAGTTGTGGACTCGAGCATCTAGCTTGAGTAGCAGAGTAGCAGCTATGACCACTGCTACATATACCTCATAGATACTTGCCCAGGCGTCTCATATTGGATTTCCAATGGATTTCCCTTCTAGAAGTACTCTTGAGAATGGAAGCAGACTTAGATGGGTTAGCACAACCTGAGCAATGTCATACCTCAGCAGCCAGTAGTGTTATTCATAAAAGAGTTATGATCAGATCTGATCCATTATCACTGATGGCTAATTATAGCAAGATCAAGAGAGTCGAGCCACTATAGGGTCACACCACAATGGCAGTGAAAGGAAATTAGAATCCAGAAGAGCAAGAAGACATAGAGGAGGTAAAAGAAAAGACCAGAGAAGCTAAGAAAAGAGGTAGTAGGAAGGCTAGATGAAGATAACATGCTCGAGGACAAGACGACTTGAGATCATTGTCTTTGTCTACAGCCTAGCAAGAGGCTCGAGACCTGACCATTGTGCGAGAGAGGATTTTCAGAGTAAGACTAGAAGAGTGAGGAGTAGTCACCTAGTATTTGGGAGGGGTACCATCTCATTATTGTGGCCTTGCTATGTTTGGGAATTTGGAGGTTTTCTTTGTCTCACTTTCTTTGTTGTCTCTTTGCTTTGTAATCATAATAAAATACTCTAGGACATAGAGGGGAACTCAAGCATCATACCCCTATCATCATCTCTCTCTGTCGTTCTAGAGCTTAATGGCTATTTTGAGTGATTAAGTTTCTAATTTTCTAAGTGTTTTACTTTATTTTCTAAAAACCCACCAAACCTCTTCCTCGATGGGAATCTGAGCCCCAATAGACTTGGGCATTTGCTTATGCTAGGAGTTAATAGCTTGCTATATGTTATTGAAGTCAGCTTCTAGTTATACAGTTAGCTGAAGAAGAGCTCACACGACGGCATAGGAGTTCTAGGTAGTTCTGCTGTATTAATGGTGAGCCAGACTACTAGACTAGGTAAGGGTAGTAGTGTTATGACATGATGAAAGGGGCAAAAGAGATGATTACTGTGACAAGCAAGTAGAAAAGGTGGTGACAGCTCTCAATTGTGTGCTAAAGGGTTCGTGGAGAGAAGTAGGAAGTGGGGGTATCAGAAAGAAATTAAAAAGTGAATACACAGCTTATTTGGAATCTAAGTATAAAAGGAATGATGGGAGCTCAATCTAGATTCTATCCACATGGTGTCTCTAAGGTGTCCACCTTTACATACCATAACAAGCTCACTAGTAGAATAGTCAGTAAACCACTCATGGGCCTTACTACACTTAATCAAGCCCTTATCTACACCCTCACACCAAACCTTATGGGTGTGATACGATCTAAGTCGATGATTAGCTAGGCTTTTCAGGTCTGCTACTCCATAGAAGATTGTCTAAGCAACTGCTGTGTCTTGTCTCATGAAAGAGTAGGGTATATAGTAGAACACATTCACCAACTCAACCTCTTATCAAGATCACCCCTTATACACTCAAGAGAATTGCATTTACAATCTCAAGAGCTTCTAAGATGAAGGCAAGGGCCAAGGAGGCTCTCCCTATCAATCTCCACTCTGAGAAATATATTATAATCTTACAAATGTTAGAGACTCAATTAAAAAGAAATAGAAAAGAAAACTCTCCATTCTACCACACTCTCTCACGTCTCTCCTCTATGACACTACCATGTGGCTATGACAGCTGTCACCTTCCTGTCCTCCATACCTTCCGGACATGACCATGTAATCCTGCTCTATCTCTATACTTTACTCCTGCCCATCATTTCCCAAACCCCGAACTAGCTTTCTTCTACTCCGAATACAGTCTAGAATCACATGACAGTGTGTCCGAGCATCAGCGATACGATCATTGTCCAGCAATGCATCTGTTTCTTCACTGAGTTCAGCAGTGATGGAATCACTAGTCACTGATAGACTTTTGATCTACTGTCTTGATGTCATATTAGTCTAAGTCCACTCTAGATCAAAATTATCTTGCATTCCAAAGATATCTCTAAGTTTCTGATTTCTAGAGTTTCAACATTGATAGTCTGTATCTGAGAAACCTGATGCTAGCTCATCAGTCTTGCCTCCTGAGGTATATGCTATTCTAGCATGTGGTAGCTCGGTCACTACCTAAGAGAAGTACCCAATTTTGGGTCTAGATTATGTCTGGGGCTTGTAGAAAGTCTCTAGAGTAGGTTCTAATAGTGAAATCCAGGGTTATAACTTTTATCTCATACTACTTTTCCGCAGAAAATTCTTTAGCAGCGTAACAATGAGACAAACACGCATCTTAGAGATCCTATTACAGTGAGATCTACCTTGAGTAGATTCATAAACACTTTGTTATTATTTCTTTCAGTCTTCTGAGTTATACTCCTCCATTTCCCCTATTCTTAAGCTCTCTTGTACATTTGATCATCTTCCCAGTACCTACTTGTTAGCACACAATTGTGAGACATCTCAGGGATTCTTTATATTCTCATTTGTTTTCACCTTTGTTCTGTGATCAATTCCCCTTGATTCCCATCAATGCCACTAGACAACAATTGTATTGCTGATGCTCAGACATACTGTCATATGTTTCTAGACTATACTCGGAGTAGAAGGAAGCTAGTTCAGAGTTCGGGGAATAATGGACAGGGGTAGAGTATAGAGGTAGAGCAAAATCACATAGTCATGTCTGGAGGTATGGAGGACAGAGAGATGACAGCTGTTGTGGCCACATGGTGGTGTTCTAGAGAAGAGATATGAAGGAGAGTGGTAGAATGAAGGATTTCCTTTTTTATTTCTTTTTAATTGAGTCTCTAACATTTGTAATATTCTAATATATCTCTTAGAGTAGAGATTGAAAAGAGAGAGCCTCCTTGGTCCTTGCTCTTATCTCAGAAGCTCTTGAGGTTGTAAATATGATTCTCTTGAGTGTGTAAGGGGTGATCTTAGTAAGAGATTGAGTTGGTGAATGTTTCCTACTATATACCCTACTCTTTCTTGAGACAAGACACAGTGGTATTATGCCGTATAACAATTTAGGTGAAATAAGTGATATTTTTCACTGTAATAACCAGGACAACTAGCTCGAGAGAAGAGTTCGGCCCCCCAGAGATATTTCCTAGATGCCTAGTCGTGGACTTGAGCATCTTGCTTGAGTAGCAGAGTAGTAGCTGTGACCACCGCTATATATACCTCATAGACACTTGCCCAGGCGCCTTGTATCGGATTTCCAATGGATTTCCCTTCTAGAAATACTCTTGAGGATGAAAGCAAACTTAGATGGGCTAGTGTGACCTGAGCAATATCATACCTCAGTGGCTAGCAGCGCTATTTGTAGAAAAGTTACAATTAGATCTGAGCTACCATCACTGATGGCTAATTATAGCAAGAGCAAGAGAGTTGAGCTATCACAACAGCAGAAGAAGAAAATTGAAATCTGGAGGAATAAGAAGGCATAGAGAAGGTAGAAAGAGGAACAGAGAAGCTGAGAAGAGAGACAGCAGGAAGGTTAGATGAAGATAATGCACTCGAGAGCAAGACAGCTTGAGATTGCTGTCTTCTTCTACAGCCCAGCAAGAGGCTCAAGACCCAACCATCGTGCAGTAGGGAATTTCTGGAGTAGGGTTAGAGGATTAGGGAGTGGTCACCCAGTGTTTGGAAGAAGTATTGTTTCATCATTGTGGCCTTGCTATGTTTGGGAATTTGGAGGTTTTCTTTGTCTTGCTTTCTTTGTTGTCTCTTTGCTTTATAATCATAATAAAATACTCTAGGGCACAGAGGAGAACTCAAGCATTATACCATCACTACTATCCCTTTCTATTGCTCTAGAGCTTAACAGCTATTTTGAGTGACTGAGTCTCTATCTTTCTGAGTGTTTCCCTTTTATTTCTAAAAACCACAAAACCTCCCCCTTGACAGGAACTCAAGCTCCAATGGACTTGGGCATTTGCTTATGCTAGGAGTTAATAGCTCACTACATGTCATTGGAGTCAGCTTCCAGTTATATAGTCAGCTGAAAAAGTGTGGGGACAGCCTTTGGGCTGCCTGCACAATGACAATGACAATGTAATGTGTGCCTCATCAGTTCTTTTCTATTCCTTTTCTTTTATTTTTCTTATCTTCATTATTTGTTTATTTCTTTTA
>Ga0153996_1000475_pt1 | contig 18076 bp, 19 predicted proteins | sample TSNC080MetaG_FD_104728 | JGI IMG/M metagenome (GOLD analysis project Ga0153996, IMG submission 104728) | Attine ant fungus gardens microbial communities from North Carolina, USA - TSNC080 MetaG | ecosystem: Host-associated > Fungi > Mycelium > Unclassified | place: USA: North Carolina, Lumber...
CAAAGACGTATAATATGATAAACCAATCATTAAGGAGAGATGTTTTGAGCGGCTTTAAGGTTGCGGAGGAAAAAGCGGCTGAATGGGGCGTCACCCCACAGCATGTGCAAAGCCTGTGCAGGAAGGGCAGGGTCAGCGGAGCGGTCAAGCGCTCCGGGATCTGGTTTATCCCCGACGACGCACCCAATCCTACAAAAAACACAAAATCGGACGCCGGGCCCTTTCGGTTCGCCGGCACAAAAAAGGAAATTTTTGACAGGTCAATAGAGCTTTTTGAGTTAAAGGGATTTGACAACGTATCTGTTCAGGATATAGCCAAGGCTGTCGGAATCAGGCAGTCGGCGGTATACAACCACTTCAAGTCAAAGCAGGAAATTCTTGACACAATTTATGATTTTTATAACCACTATTATCTTGTCAGCAGGCCAAGTCTGGAGGATTTGGAGCCTATCCTGCAAAACGGAAGCTTTTTTGAAATTATAAGCAGCCTTCATTACGCTTTTAATAAAGATATTGTAGACAAAATGTTTGCAATAACAAAAATCGTTTATCACCGGAAATACATTGATGAGCATGCGCGGGAATTGACCAAGCGGTTGACCATAGAGGAAGGCGAGCGCTTTGTTGAGGCGGTTTTTAAGAGGGCGATTGAAATCGGAAGATTTGCACCCATTGATACCCACGCTATGGCTGTGTTTATCAATGGCGTCAGGGTTTATACGCTTCAGAACTGGGTGGTGGATCCATCGCCTGAAAGCCTGAAAAAAGCGGATGAGAACGAGTTCACATTATATAGATACGCCGCCAGTCTTTTAACCGACTTGAAAACCCCGGCGGAATGTGGAGAAGCCAAAGATCTATAGCCTAAGGAAACGGCGCAATTATTTTGAAATATGTTTTTTGCATGCGTGATGGAGAAAGGGAGCATCATCAATGATTCGTAAAGAGTATTTGCGATTAAAGACAACACCGCCCGAAGTACTGCACACATTGCTCCCGATAAAAAACATTGCGGATACAATTGACAGCATTCCTCCGGACGAGGCCGTCTTTCTGGTTGCTCCCTACGGATACGGAAAAACCCTCTCGGTGATATCCTGGCTCCGCGAGCGGAGCCTGAACGCCGCCTGGCTTACCCTTGACGGGGAGGATAATCGGGAAACGGCTTTTTTTGCCGATCTGTCGGCCGCCGTCCTGCGGCTTCGCGGTTGGGACGGGAATTCGGACGATATCCTCCTCGACCCCGGATATACCGCGGATCATCGGGGGTATTTCTGGAATGTGGTTTCGGACACGGAAAAAAGCGGCGCCGACAGAATACTGGTGATAGACAGCTTCCGATTTCTAAGCGACCCGGCGCTTCTTGCCGCCTTCAAGGACATGATCCTGGGGCTGTTGGGGCGCTGGCGGGTTGTCATTATCAGCCGCACCGAGCCGCCGCCGCTTTTCAATGATATGCTGTTAAAGCGAAAAATCTATTTGATTACCATCAAGGAGCTTGCCTTCAGCCCGGAGGAGATAAACGCGTTCTTTTCCTTAAACGGCTGCGCCATTTCGCAGGAGGATGTTTTGGAGATCAACCGGCGGACGGAGGGCTGGCCCGCTTCCCTGAATGTCATCCTGACCCTTTCCCGCGGAGGCTCCGTCATTTACAGCGACGCGGTCAGCGAATATGTCAGGGAGTTCTTTGAGACGGAGATCTGGCGGGATTTGAGTGAAAGCGCAAAGGACTTTTTGCTGAAAACCTCCGTTTTGGATACGCTGACCCCGGCCTTATGCAACGCGGTGACGGAGATCGGCGCGACGCTTCCCATGCTGCGGTGGCTGTTTGTGAACGGCCTGTTTATCTCCCGGGTGGGCGGGCGTGAGGCATTCCGGTATCACCGTGCTTTTCAGGGCTTCCTGCGGGAAAAGCTCCGCGCCTCGGATATTGACGAGGCCGGACTGTATAAAAAGGTGGGCTGGTGGCTGTTTGAAACAGGCGCGTATGAGCAGGCGTTTCCATATTTTTTCAAGGCCGGAGACATGTATGGGTTAAGCCGGGTATTCAGGGCCATCAGCTCCGCGGATTTGGGGCTGGAACGGTATCTGGAGCTTACCGGCTGCGTCACGGGGCTTAAGGCCGGGGAGCTGCGGGAGTATCCGCTCATTGTGGCCAGGATGGCGCTGATACACTTTGCCTTGGGCAATCTTGACGAGATGCAGCGCCTGTATGACATCCTGGACGAATGGATAAAGCCCGGCGCCCTCCCGCTGCCGCCGGAGGAATACGAGGAATGCGTATGGGAGGCCGGGTGGCTAAGTTATCTCAATCCCGCCGAGCCTATCGAAAAAAACCAAAAGCACAACGACTGGGTAAACTACACGGAGCATAATCCGCGCCTGAAAGAGCTGCAAAATCTCCGTATCGCGGTTTACCGGTTCCCCTCCGTGCTGCGGGGGGTGCGGGATTATTGCCCGGCCCTCAGATCCCTTGAAGAGTTTGGACTGCTGAACCAGGACAAGGACTATACCTATTCCGTCAAGGGCGAGGCCGCCCTGCTTCAGGTGGAAATTATGAAGGCCGAGTACGCCTACGAGCGGGAAAACTTTGTTTTGGCCGAGAAGATCATCCGGGGCGTCATGGACGAGGTCGAAGCCCTGCGGCTCACCGACCTTTATCTGATATGCATCGTGTTGCTCACTAAAATCGCGAGGGCGCGGGGCTCCAATGGGTTTGACTCGATGATCCGGCGCCTTGAAAAGACCATTATCAAAAACGGGCACACCTTCCTGCTGCCGAGATTCCATGCGTTTGAGCTGCGGGATAAGCTTGCGGAGGGTTATGTCGGGCAAACCGAGGAATTTGCGGCCGAAAACAGGGATTACATGGATAAGCCATACTTTTATCTGCTGTATAATCATCTGGTACTGGCCCGGGCGCTCCTGTCCACGGAGGAATACCATGAGGCAACCATGCTCCTGGGAAATCTTGAGCGCCTCTGCCATCAATATGGCCGGATCATGGATCTCATTGAGGTAAGCATACTGAAATCCATTGCCGATTATGGCCTGGGGCATGGGGACAGCGCCCGCCGCCATCTTATGGCCGCCATAGACGGGGCCCGAAAATACGGATTTATCCGCATCTTCTCCGACGACGCAGCGGCTATCTGGCCCATTTTGGAGGCTGTGGGCGAGGAAGGAAATGACGATTACATCCGGAATATCACCATAAGCTGTAAAAAAAGCATTTCCATGTCCGGCGTCAAGCTTCTGAAAAAGGGGCCCGCAAGCGCCGGGCTGACGAAAACCGAGCTTAAGATATTGGGAACCCTGCGGACGGATATGTCCTATGAGGAAATCGCGTTCGACAACAAAATCAAGCTGTCCACCGTAAAGTCGCATATCCATTCGATTTATTCAAAGCTTGAGGTGGGCAATAGAACCTCCGCTATTATGGCGGCTCAAGCCCTGGGAATATTGGATTAAGGTACCGCTTAAAGCAAGTTGTAGGCCGAGTATGAGAAATGTGTGCAATGCGATAATGAATGAACATTCATTATCGCATTTTTCTAAGCTTTTCTCAACCTCAGTTGGATGTGCGCCGGCGGACGCCGTGTTATTATGAACATACAAAAAACTACAAATAACAACAAAAGCCTATGGCAAAGGAGGAAGGACATGAATACAAGTAGTTGCGTGGCAATGATCTTGGCCGGTGGGCGGGGTGAACGGCTTGGAGCTTTGACGCGGTATTATCCGAAGCCAATCATCTATTTCGGCGGAAACCACAGGATTATTGATTTCACCCTGAACAACTGCAAGCACTCGGGAATAGATACCGTCGGCATACTCAGCCAGCATCTATCCTCCGATTTGCAGGACTATATCTACGGAGTCTATGATTACACCCCGGAGCACAGCGATGTTTATGTGCTTCCGCCGCGAAGCATCAAATATTCTTATCACGGAACCGCCGACGCCGTCTATAAGAATATTGAGTTCATAGAAGGGGCGGGAGCGGAGAACGTATTGATTCTGTCCGGCAACCATATTTACAATATGGACTACACAAAATTGATAGCCTTTCACAGGGAAAAAGGCGCGGACGTCACCCTAGCCTCAACGCCGGTTCCGGTGAACGAGACCTTCAAATTCAAATCCCGGGGCATCCATGCCGGAGAAGACGGGCGCGTCTATGGCTTTGAGGAAAAACCCATCCGTCCGGTGGTTCTCTTGGCCTCTATAGGCGTTTGCGTTTTCAAATGGAGCACATTAAAGCGGTACCTTCTGGCGGACAGCGCCTCTGTTCTGACCCGGCATGATTTCAGCCGGGATATCCTGCCGAAAATGCTGGGCACGGGCAAATCAATCTATACCTATCTGTTTGACGGCTATTGGCGGGATGTGGGAACGGTGAGCAGCTTATGGCAGGCCAATATGGATCTTATTGACGACCCGTCCCTATGCCAATTCCAGGATGAGGAGTCATCCGGCACAAGTGGTGCCCCCAGCTTTATAGCGTCCCCGGCGGACGTCAGCCAAAGCATCCTATCCTCCGGGTGCACTGTATTTGGACGGGTGGAGCGCTCGGTGCTAAGCGATTCGGTTAATGTGGGCAAGGGGTCGGAGGTGGTCAATTCGGTTGTCATGCCGGGAGCCTATATAGGCAATCATGTGAAAATCTATAACGCGGTCATCGGTACAAACGCGGTGGTAATGGACAACACTGTCATCGGAACGGATTTGGGAACAGGCTTTTTCCTTGACGAATGCGTGTGTTCCAATGGAATTTCATTGGTTGCCCCCTGGCTTTACATCCGGGAGGGAAAGAGCTTCAAAAGCGGTTCTCATATTTGCAAGGAACAGCTTCTGGAATATGAAGGCAATGGCGTGGGTATGCCCAAGGCTCCCGATATGCGCTATATAGGGGGATATTCCTCCTTCAGCCATACGGAAAGGGGTTTAAAACACACCCGAAGCATGGCTCAATTATGAATATGCCGATTTTGTATAAAGGAGGTATGCGGTATGCGGGAGAAGCCGGAAGCATATGAGGAGCTACAGGGGCAGATCGAGTTGCGGGATTGCGTGCTGAAGGGCATGAATATGGATATCTACGTTTCAGATATGTCCTCCCACGAAATCCTGTACACGAACATGGAGCCGCGAGAAGGTGAGGCCGGAGATCCGCCCACCGGCAGAATTTGCTGGGAAGCCCTGAAGGGCAGAAATAACCGTTGTGAGTGCTGCCCGGTTACCTATCTGCTGAAAAATCCCGGAAAAACCTACCTTAAAGAGTTCCGGGGCGGAGGCAGGCAGGTTTTCTCCTGTGATAAAATTATCCCCTGGCTTAAAGGCAGGCTGGCGCATCTGCATTACACCCTGGATATCACCGAGTCTGGGTGAACTAGCGTATCAATTGAGGCTGTTTTAGTGGTTGACACTCAGGTACATGGCGTGTAAAATGGAAGCAGGAAAGGGTGTGCTGGTATGGATAACAAAGAACTTATTTCCCAGATCGCGGAGATGATGGAAGTTCAGAACAAACGGCTGGACAAGCGGCTTGAGGAACAAACACAGTCATTAAAAAAATACGTAGATGATAAATTGGAGCAGCAAACACAAGGGCTAATCGAGTACATTGACCGGAGGCTTGAAGACCACACCCAGCGCATCGAAATCAAGATTGAAAACGAAGTTACCAAAAAAATAGAAGCGCTATTTGACGGCTACAAGCTCACCCATGAAAAGCAGTGGGAGCTTGAGCGCAAAGTAGACGCTCTTGCCAGAGCGGTGGAAGAACTACAGGCTCGAATAGCATAGCGCAAGCGGCAGCCGGGGCTGCCGCTTTTTTTGTTATGCATTGGGATATTCCTCATCCGGGCGCTCCATGATCCGGTTCGTTAGGAGCTCTCCGCCGATATAATCCTGTTCCGCTCTTTGCTGCGCTTGTTTCAGGCGCTCAATGGTATCGGTGACATCATTGAACAAATTTAAGTATAAAGCTTTGTAGTTAGGCATAATATCACCTCGAATTCGCCACACCATTTGGTGCGATAATAAACACAATTATCGCACCAAATGGTATGTTTGTCAAGAGGTGATATTGTGTATTTCCAAAGAATCAGAGACTTGCGTGAAGATGCAGACAAAACGCAAGCCGATATAGCAGGGATACTTAATATGCAGCCTACTGTCTATAGGCGATATGAGTTAGGCGAACGGGAAATTCCGGTCTGGGCGGTGATTAGGTTGGCAAAGTATTACAAAACCAGCACGGATTATATTCTGGGGCTTAGCAATAAGCGATGGCGTTTTCGTTGACGCTGTAATTTTACGAGATTAGGCGCGGTACCCCCCTTCAAAGGGCGTACTGCGCCTTTTTGCGTTGGAATTCTGATCGGTTGAGCGTTTTGTTACAAAATAATTACAATACCGGATAACAAGCAGATTGAATGAAATTGAGAAATCAAACATTCAGCCTGCTTTTATTTTTTTTTGGCAACAAATTTGGTCATAGAAGGGTGATGTTTTCGATGTGCATAAAAACATATTCCATGTTGGTCATGAGATTGTCCCGAGCTGTTTTTGCCCGGGATCCACGGCAGGCTGAGGGAGGATGTCCTCCCCGGGGCACAGCCTGTCCCGCTCCCGTCCCAATGACGGGAGTAAAAAACGTTTTGCTTCCCTTTGCCCGGGGAAGCGTGGCGCCCGCAACTTTGCGCCGGAATGCTCCGGTTCGCGCCTGCCGCCGGAAGCGCGCTTCCAGATTCCGGAGAATCGAGCGCGGCAAAATTACTCAACATCACAATTCAATATTGGGTAGAGACAGAGGGTTAATAAACGCCATCAGCCCGGTCACGAAGCCAAACGTCAGAGATCTCTAACAAGAAATTGAGAGGAAACGTCTGGCCGCGACAGCGGGAAAGCTCTGCCCAAAAACAGAAAGGAAGATCTATTATGATGCAAAACAAAAAGCATATTCAACCCCTTATGGAGCAGGCGCAGAAGCTATTCCGGCATTGCCGCCAGTGCAGCTACAAGACGAGAGAGCGGTATTTCACTGCCTTCAAACGGTTTTTGATTTACCTTTCCGCCACATATGGATTACAGAAAATCGCCAATATCAGCGGCAAGCACTTGTCGGCCTATGTGCGGTACATGCAGGAGAACAACCTGTCCGCCTCGACAATCAAGACCGACCTCGCGGCAATCAGGTTTTGGCATGACCAGGTTTCACAGGCAAAACATCGGCTGCCGGACAACAAGGAGCTGGATTTGGAGCGGCGCATATACCGTGGTGTTGACCGCACCTGGACGGAGGAGGAGTTCAACTACATGGTTTCTATTGCCAACGAGCAGAATCGGAGCGATTATGCGGCGGCAATGATTCTGTCCCGGTATATGGGGCTGCGGATTCATGAGGTGTTCCGGGTCGATGCGCTAGCAGCCAAAATGGCTATCGAAAGCGGCTTACTCACTATCAAGGGGAAAGGCGGCAAAATTCGTGGTATTCCGTGCCATCCGCAGATAGAGCATGTATTGGAAAGACACTTGGAATTTACGATACCGGGTCAAAAGCTTCTGCTTCCAATGGACAAGAAGACGCACCACGCAATAAAGGAGTTGCAGCAGTTTATAGCGGACAATCGACCGCCACGGCATGGACGGCCAATAACGTTTCACGGCTTGCGGCACATGTACGCGGTGGAAGCGTATCAAAGGCTTATAGCGGATGGAGCGTCACAAGCTGTAGCCCGCTTGCAGGTCAGCCGCTGGCTGGGGCATGAGCGGCCGGAAATAACAGAAATTTATTTGGCGTCAATTCGATGAGAAAGATCAGAAGTGGAGGAGATTATGATTTTCATGGCATATCCCAAGCTGAAAAAGCATACAGTGTACAGAGGTGATGGTATGGACAGGCAGGTGGCAATCATCCCGGAGGCCATCCGGGATTTGGAGTTTGAGGTTATGTTACATATTAATGAGAGGTTGTTTATACACGGCGGAATTACGCAGGAAATGCGGGATAAGGCCAGAGAGTTGATTTTAAAGTCTTAAAAATAATACGGGGCGGCGATGGAATCGTTGCCCTGTTTTTTATTGTCTGTATAATGGGGTAAAAACCCTCGCCTTTAGGCGAAACCTTTAGGTCAACCTCCTGAAAGTTTAAAGAGAACTTCTTGCGGGAAACTAAGCAAGAGGTGAATAATAGATGAAGAACTACAGGAGAACGTCACACTGCACATATGATATAAAATATCACATAGTATGGATAACAAAATACCGAAAGCCTGTGATAACAGGGAAGATAGCACAGCAAACACGAGAGCTAATACGAATAACATGCGCAAGCAATGATGTGGAGATATTAGCAGGGCATGTAGGAAAAGATCACATTCACCTGTTGGTATCGGTACCACCGCATTTGTCGGCAAGCAAGTTGGTGCGGTATCTCAAAGGAAGTTCATCCCACAAATTACAAATGGGATATAAAGAATTGAACAAACAATATTGGGGGAGACACTTATGGGCGAGAGGGTATTTTGTGGCAAGCAGTGGAAATGTAACAGATGAAATTATAGCAGAGTATATCCAGAATCAAGATATAGAAGAACGAAAGAATAGCGACAACTTTGAAATTAGCAATCTTTAGGCGGCTTTAGCCGCAATCCGAACCCACCGGCTTTAGCCGGTGGTGGTTCAGTTGAAACGGTTAAACCGCACAAACTCCATAGTACACAAAGACTATCCTTATGATGCCTTGGAATTTACCTGTCGACTGGTCGACTGGAAAACCAAGTCTGAAAAAGCTTGTACTGATGCGGAATTTCGGGTGCACGTGGAACATTAGAACGGTAGTTCTCCAACAAATTGGTACGCAATGCAAATGTCCTGCTCCCACTTGTCACGCTTCTTTTTCCGGTGCCCGATGTAGATTCGATCGATTAAGTCGTGAAGCAAGTTTTCATCCAGCTCCTGCACATCCAGATAAGTTGCCGCCGCTTCCCGCAGCATGGCGCAACCGGCAGCAGGGTCCTGGCATTCCACCAGACTGCTGCGCAGGGACTCTATTTGCACAGACAGCTTTTCCTGCTCCTGCTGATACTTCGCAAGCAGGCTGTTGAAGCTCTGCACTGCGGCGCGCCCGGCGGCGAAGTCCTCGTACAATTGCCCGATGATAACGGTAATCGCCTCCTGCCGCGCTTCCAGCTTGTCGATTTGGGCCTGGATGCGCTTGTTTCCGCTTTTCTCCTGCTGCTGTTCATACAGGCGCTTCACCAGTTCGTCCATATGGCCGCTCAGCAAGCCGGTGATCTGCCGCACATCCCGCAGCACTAGCTGATACAGATCGTCATACCGCAAGTAGTGGGTGTGCCCGCACTGTTCTGGGTAGTGATAATGGCACATGCAGCGGTAATACGCCGTTGTTTTGCCCCGATATGGTTTGTGCGCCATGCTCATATGGTGGCCGCATTCGTCGCAAAAGAGCAGCCCCCGGAAGATGTTGTCGCCCGGAAAGGTAATCGGCGAATGCCGGACGCGGATGAGCTTCTGCACCCGCTCGAAGTCCTCCTCGCTGACCAGCGCCGGATGTGTGTGCTCTACCACCAGCTGCTCCGATTTGGGCACCGCCGCCCGCTGCTTGGTCTTGTAGTGCAGCACCTGGCTTTTGTGGCCGATCATGTGGCCGAGGTACACCCTGTCGCTGAGCGTGCGGTGCACAGTGGTATAAGCCCACCGGCAGCGCAGTGATTCCGGCTTGCCCTCGAACAGGTGGGCAAAGCGGGTGTCGCCCTGGCTGACCTTATACGCCGCTGGTGTGAGGATTCTCTCCTCCCGCAGCTTTTTCGCTATGCTGACCGCACCCATTCCGCTCAAGGCCATATGGAAGATGCGCCGAACCACCGAGGCCACTTCCTCGTCGATTTCCAGCACATTGCAGTTGTCCGCGCACATCCGGTACCCATAGGGCGGGTGGGAGCCGATGAAGGCTCCCTGCGCCGCCCGGGTACGCTTGGCGGTTTTCACCTTGCGGGACAAATCCTTGGCGTACATGTCATTGAGAATGTTCTTGAACGGGGCGATGTCGTTGTTGTCGTTGAGGGTATCCACGCCGTCGTTCAGCGCGAGATAGCGTACGCCGTGCTGCGGGAAAAACATCTCGGTGTAATGCCCGGTCTGGATATAATCGCGTCCGAGCCGGGACAAATCTTTGGTTATGACGAAATTGACAAACCCGCTCTTGATATCCTCCAGCATCCTTTGGAATGCCGGGCGGTCGTAGTTCAGGCCGGAAAAGCCGTCGTCTATGTAGCGGTCGAAAATGCGGATGCCCTGTTCTTCGCAATAGCGCTCCAGCATCATCTGTTGGGTTTTGATGCTGCCGGAATCCCCGGCGCCGGGGTCGTCCCGGGACAGGCGTAGGTACAGGGCCGCGCTGTAGATTTGTTGTTTCAATTTTTCGATCCTCCTTTGATTGAAACAACGTGGTTATGGTGGTTTGTACAACCATTATACCAAATCTTTTGTCTCAATGCCATCAAGATTTTTTTGAAGATAGGAGCAGTAGATGGTCAAAAGGTCTTGCCTTTCGCTGAACGTCCGCTGTATTTGAAAAGCGGTCTTTCCTATGATTTGCGTGGCGGGGAATTCCTGTTCCAATTGGATTATCCGGTTTTTTTCCATATGCGACACCTCTTAATAGCTTATTCGGGGACGCTTGTACGCTATGCGGGAGACAGCTCCCCGTCGATGGCCGCAAGAGATGCTCTTGTTTTACAAATCAAACGGCGGCTTGCCGGACTTTACAATTTTCCGCGCGTCTGCCCTGATCTCCACTGGAGCGGCCTTACTTTTTGCTTGCCGTTCAAGCTCCTGTTTGCGCCAGCATGGTACATGCTTGTACGGTTTTCCGAAGGAATGTTCCCGCATTCCGAAATCCTCGGGCGATATCTTATATAGCTCCAGCGGATGACAGCCACGGTAAAACGCAAGGGATTTTTCGGGCGTCAGTCGAAGCGCCTCATCGGGTGTGAGTAACGCACGGTGCACATAGGAGCTGTTATCGGTGTATCTGCCTGCTCCCCGAATGGTGTCGCTTTCGTAGGAAGCGGAGTACCCCGGCAGCCTGATGGTGCTGCTGCCGCTCTTTTTCGAGATGTATTCCGCCGTTGTCAGGTCATTACAGCCTAGAAAGAGCAGAGTATCCATGTTGGCCAGAAGGTCCTCCCATTCCTTTTGCGGATAGCGATCCATAAGCTGCGGGATGCTCTGAATAATCATCTGGAACACGATATTCTTGGAGCGCACCGTGGCGAGATTTTCCTTGAGCCTTGGAATAACCCCGATGTTGCACGCCTCATCCAACAGAAAGTTGACCCTGACCGGAAGCCTTCCGCCTGGACTGTGCCCCGCCAGCGTGGTCAGCCTGTGCAGAGAGAGGGTGAAAAATAAGCTGCTGATAAAGCTCAGCGAGGTGTCGTTGTCCGGCAGATTAAAGAAATACGCGTAGCGCTCCTTTCCCGGCGCTTCCAGATCAATTTCATCATGGCGGGTGATTGTATCGATTAACCGGTTTTGAAAGACACCCAGCTTGCTGGCCAGTCCTGTAACGGCGCTTTGCTTCACGGTATCTGTACCGGAAAGGAAGGTGTTCCAGGTCTTGGCGGCGGGATGAGCGGGATTTTGAACGAGTATGATTTGGAAAAGCCGTTCCATCTCTATGATTGAACCACATGTCAGGTGGTTGTAGATATCGCCCAAACAGCCGGACTTTTTACCGTTTGCGACCAGATGAATGAGGGCTGTGAGCAGGGTTTGCTCCATATCCCGCCAGAAAGCTTCGCCTGAATGACCACTGGAGCAGTTGTCCAGAATTGTCCCCGCGATCATCCATGCGTCATCGGGATTTTCTTTTACGGTAACAAGCGGATTCCATCCATCGCTTTGAATTTGATCCACCAGATTGAAATACCGCATGGTGTAGCCGCTTTCCGCAAAGATGCCGCTATACTTTTGTGACATCACGCCCTTCGGGTCAACCACAACCAGACTTTCCCTGCGGCGCAGGGCCTGTAGAAGGAAGGGCTCCACAAACCCTCTGGACTTGCCGGAGCCTGACGCGCCCACCACGCAGATATTCTGGTTGAAGCCGTGTCGCTCCTGCAGACCTGCATAATCCGAGAAGCAGTCGATCTCCCCGTCAATCCGGCCCAGCAAAGTGTTGTCAAGCTCCGCCAATGAGCCAACCGCGAAATATCTGCGGATTTCACATTCCGGCATGAAGCGCGCCGTGCCGTGATATCCATCAAGCGAGATTTCAAACCCCCGGTCATCGTGGACTTTATTGGAGCCCTGTATTTCATTTAACAGCCGTTTGATTGGCTTACGGAACAGGAGCAGTAAAGTCATCACAATGACCACCCTGCCAATGCTTGTGGTATAGCCGCGCAGGCAAATGAACGGATTGATGTAATCGCGCCACTGATAGGTATGATACCAACGGGAGAACAGGTTGCCGTTGTCCAGCCAGCACAGAAGCATGCCGGTTACATACAAGAGCAACAGGCCAATCGGAAGCAGCCATCTGTTCTTGTGGAGCATGCTTACGAACCTGTAAATTTTCTTGAGAATGGGTCTGGGGATAAATGCGGACAGATAATAGATCATATGCGATCCTCCTTGGCGAAATAGTCGTCACCGATCAAAAAGCCGCCGGGTGTTATAAAGGCTGTGTTGTCGGGCTGGTAAAGCGCGTCGGATAATCCCATCACCCGATTAATTTCTGTTTCTCTTAATTCCAAAAACCTCGCGCCGCGCACAAGCGGTTCCAAGAAAGGAATCTGAAAACCGAAGCACAGGATATGCAGCAGCGTTTCCTCCCGCCGGGCCACTTCATGAGCACGGAGCATTCTTTTGATATCGCCGTCCACCCCCACCAGAAACGGGCTCCCATTATCGCGCAGGATTGCATCGAATTCCGGTGGGCAGTTCTCTGTTGTGACAGCGGCTTCGGATAAACGCAGGATCGCACCCAGGTAATTTTCTGCAAGTATGAGCCGGAGCTGCCGCGCGCCTTCTTCGGCGGCGCGCGGCAGCAGATAAACCGGATAGGGCACGCCCAGCGCGTTCGCAACGGGCATGATTTTCTGCCACTTGAACGGTTTTGCCGCGAGCCTTGCGATTTCTTCCGGGCGCTCGCAGATCAGAAGCAAGCGAAGGCTCTCCACTTCACCGCAGAGACTCGACACCGCCTTGGCTACGGCCAGCTCGGTTTCAGGAATGAATTGTTCCTTGCCGGTTTGCAGGAAGTAGGGAATATACATGTTGCTACCGCACTTAAGGAAACCGAGAAAGCGCGTAGCGCCGAGCATATTCTCCGTCACAGACTGCCGTTGCCGCAAGGCAAACGACGGCAGAAACTGCGGGTTGCTTCCCGAAAACTGATCGGTATTCTGTAAAAACACATCCACACCAGCCAGATAAAACAAGCGCATTCCACCGGCGGTTTGCAGCCGCCGTTCCAACACTCTGCCCGCGCCCACAGGATATTTGTCCTGCGGCAGCTCGTAACCGCAATCCGCAAGCAACCGGTAGCCTTTCTGTGTCAGCCGGATGCTGCGGCCGCTCTTGCTTTTCCGTGACAACCCCAGCAGCTCAAACATGCCAAGCCGTTCCTGCGTCAGCGGCGCCTCCGGGCGCGGCGGCACATCTTTACACCAACCAATTAGGCGAAGAGCCTGAATATCCGCGTTTGTGAACTGTATCATGTCAAATCTCCTTCATTTTACCGGACATCCCCGCCCCTACCTGTGCTTGCGGTTTGGAGCAAGCACCGCGACCGGGCTCCTGTTTATCACCATTCACACTGTACTTGCAGGAAGCGTGGAATAAGCATGGCGTTTTTGGCCGGGATTTTTACGTTTCAAGCACCGCGATGACCCACTTTGAAAGCTCCTGCTGCGGCAGCACAAAGATGTGGCATTGGCTTTCTGACGAATATCGCGCAAACAAACCGATCGACAAATGGAACTGATCGTCATCTCGGAATACGCGGCCCTTAAGCGCGTTAATGAGTCCGTGCAGTTCCTTGTTGTCGGCGTCAAACACGGTGCGGGTTTTGTGATCACAGCGTTCAACGATCCCCATAAAGGCCTGTTCATAAAAGGGGTGCGGAGAAGCGTGAAGCAGACAACAGATGCAATCTCGGATGTAGTCGGCATTTCCCCTTCCGTTTCGAGGCAACAGGGTGTTCAGCGTAATATGCAGCCACCCCTGTTTAGTAAGCTCGCTCTTTCCTGTAACTTCCATAAAAGGCAGCGGCAGGCCGGAATCTGTGATGGCGGGGAAAGAATCGGCCAAGCGCCTGCAAGCCAAAGCCAGTTTCTCCGAGGCGATACAAAGTGGACGCGCCTCGACCGCAAGCCGTGGATTTTCTGCATTGCAATCAAGCAAATAAGAAAAAGAACCATATGCCTTTTGCACATTCGCCAAAAGCGATTGAATCTCTCTAACGGAATCGATCATGTTCACATCTCCAAAAAAGTATTTGTGTACTATTGACATTTAATAATTTTAATGATACACTAATTAACAGAGTGATAGTAAATTGAAACATTGGGAGGCAACTTGTGTACCATCATATACGTCGAATTAAATATAACACAAACGAACAAGTAAGTCAATGGTGTTTTAGTAAAAAATTAATTATTATATATTACACAGCGAAGGAGTGGGATAATGAGCTTGCAAAGCGGAACGCCAAGATTTCTTCTGCATCTTGAAACTATGTCCGGGAAGGAATATACGCGTGGAGAACGGTGGGATAATATTTTCGGCTATTATCAGCTGGAAATGGATCATCTGCGGGATTTCGGCACTTTGTTTATAGAATATTGCGATTTTGAATTTGACGGATTTCGTGAGCGGCCGGGATTCATGATGCCTCCTGATTTTATCACAACCTATTGGATGACGCTTGATGACGCGCAGGTAAAAGTCGCTAAGGATTATCAGCAGTGGTTCCTTGCGTTTATCGGGCAGCCTGGAATCCGCCAGATATGGGAGGATATCTCCGAAAATCCGTGGGAAACAAAAATGAAGTTGAAGGGTCGATACGTCAATATCCCTTATGGCGACAAGATGCTTCATCATGAGAATCTGGAGAACATGTTTTTTGGTGAATGGGAGATGGCATATGACATTTTTGAGGTGGAAAAGAAGCCCATGCTTCTCAACATGCACAAGCTAGATGACAGTTTTTCCGTTATCCCAAAGGCGTATTTAAAGCTAGTGCTGGAGGGCAAGGCACAGCTTCATTTCTGCGATTACTGTGCCAAGCCGTTTGTGACCTACGGCGGCTGGAATACGCGTTACTGCCCCCGCATACAGGACAAGCAGGGACATACCTGCAAGCAGCTCGGTGTGGCTAAGGCACGGAGCAAAAAGGTAACCTCCGACCCCGTGCTGCTCACCTACCGGAAGTCCTACAATCGCAACGCGAACCGCTTGCGCCGAGGGCAGCTGACACAGGAGGAATTTGATCGCTGGCAGTCCCGGGCAAAGGCGCTGTATGACAGCGCAAAGGAGTGGGATGGAGACAGCGCCGCGCTAAAGGATTATTTTGAGTGGATGGAGTTGTATTGAGGGTTGAAGGACTGCTCACCGGGACACGAATATGCTATATTAATTTTCACAAAAATCAATTTTATGAAATAAATATTCAGAGGGCTTTAATATCGTTTGCGTAAGCGGCAAATGGGTAGGACATAGTCAGATATAAACCATGTCGTCTACAATAACTACAAAACGTCATGAAAATGTAATGCAAAGAAATTCACGACAATTTGGAGTTGTAGTAAAATGGACACAAGAAAGATAGCAATAGAGTATCGGCTAAGCCACTGGACGGGAATTATGCGTGAACGCAAGGAAAGCGGACAGAGCGTCAGAACATACTGTAAATCTGCGGGGATATGTGAAAATGTGTACTACTATTGGCAACGGAAGTTGCGGGAAGCAACATGCCGTGAACTGATTCCGACACAGCAGGAAACGGATAATCAAGGTCTTGTGCCCAAAGGGTGGGCGGTATGCGAACCCACGAGAGATAGCGCAGGGGTCACAGGGCCGGTCAGCATAGAAATAGGCAAATGTCGGATAACAGCCACAGCGGACACTGATCCAGAATTGCTGGTAAAGGTATGCCGGGCGCTCATGTCGATATGTTGAATTTCGGTGTGAAGAAAGTATACCTTGCATGCGGGAAAACGGATATGCGCAAGAGCATCAATGGACTGGTTGCGATAGTTGAAGGAAACTTCAAGTTAAATCCATTTGACGAGGCGCTGTTTGTGTTCTGTAACCGTAGCCGTGATCGTGTGAAGATATTGGAATGGGATGGCGATGGGTTCTGGCTGTACTTCAAACGATTGGAGAAGGGGCATTTTCGTTGGCCGACGGCCTCGGATGAAGCGACAATGGCTCTTAACCCAGAGGAACTGAGCATCCTGTTGGGCGGGGCGCGGGTTGAGCTAAAGATACGCCGAAACGAGGTAACCGAGCGCAGGGTGATGTAGTGATCAAACAGCAAAAAAACTGGTAATAAAGCCGTTTTTGTGGTATAATTAAGGCATGAACAATAATGCTTCAACCGTCACAATCTCCGCATCTGAATATGAAACTCTCAAGTCTCGCAAAGCCGAATTAGAAGCCCTTGTAAAATACTATGAGGAGCAACTCCGGCTTGCGAAGCACCGGCAATTTGGCTCGTCCAGCGAGAAGGGCGAAGTTTCTGAGCAGTTGGGTTTGTTCGACGAGTCCGAAAACACCGCCGACCCGAAGCTTCCGGAACCGGAACTGGAGGAGATTACATACAAGCGCAAAAAGCGTGTGGGCAAGCGAGAGGACGATCTGTCTGGATTGCTTGTGGAAACAGTGGAATATGATTTGCCGGAGTCGGAGCGAATTTGCCCTGATTGCGGCGGAGCGCTGCATACGATGGGCCATGATGTCCGCCGCGAACTGAAAATCATTCCGGCGCAGGTCAAGGTAGTGGAGCATAAGCGCGCGGTGTATAGCTGCCGTCATTGTGAAACACATAGTGACCATGTGCCGATCGTGAAAGCTCCGATGCCTGAACCGGTTATCAGGGGAAGTCTGGCGTCGCCGTCGGCTGTCGCGCATATCATGACGCAGAAATATGTGATGTGTACTCCTCTGTACCGGCAGGAACAGGCATGGCTGCGGGAGGGAGTGTCACTTAGCCGCCAAACCATGGCAAATTGGGTGATCCGCTGCTCACAGGATTGGCTGGAGCCGCTTTACGAGAAGATGAAAACACAGCTTTTAAGCCATGAGGTGCTCCACGCCGACGAGACGGTGTGTCAGGTGCTGCGTGAGCCAGGGAAAAAAGCCGATACCAACAGCTACATGTGGCACTATCGGACAAGCGGGGAAGCAAAACATCAGATCATTCTGTATGAATACCAGCCGACCCGGTCAAGCGCCCATCCGAAACGGTTTCTCTCCGGATGGAAAGGGTATTTGCACGCCGATGGATACAAGGGTTATCACGGTCTGCCGCCGGGGATTACCGTAATTGGCTGCTGGGTGCATCTACGGCGTAAGTTTGATGAGGCGCTGAAGGCTACGCCGGCAGATGCAAGACCGCAATCCCTTGCATCAGAGGCCATCAAGCGGTTAGGGTATCTGTTCCATCTCGAAGATCAATGGAAAGTTCTTGATGCCGAGGAACGGCAAGAACTTCGTCTAAAGGAATCCAAGCCTTTGGCGGAGGCGTTTTTCGCGTGGATCCAATCCCTTCATGTTTTACCCAAAACTCCAATGGGCGTGGCCATCCATTATGCCCTTGACCAACGCCGCTGGCTGATGAATTTCTATCTTGACGGACGATGTGAGTCGTCTAACAATCGGGCTATATCCTCATCAATAGAAGATCCTCAGGATGAATATTTCGCCCCCGTTGAGCCGGCATTCCGGCGGAGCCTGAGCCACCTTCACGCGATAAATTGAGCCATGCTCACGCACAGACTGAGCCACAGTCTGAAATCCGTTTTTTTTCATCTCC
>Ga0153996_1000476_pt1 | contig 18071 bp, 17 predicted proteins | sample TSNC080MetaG_FD_104728 | JGI IMG/M metagenome (GOLD analysis project Ga0153996, IMG submission 104728) | Attine ant fungus gardens microbial communities from North Carolina, USA - TSNC080 MetaG | ecosystem: Host-associated > Fungi > Mycelium > Unclassified | place: USA: North Carolina, Lumber...
CTTTATTGTAAGCTAAAATGCTTCTTCCTTATATCTCTATCGTCAATGCTGATCTGTGTGTTGCTCAGGTGTCACGGTTGATACTCAATTTACTCGAAGCAAATTGTCCTTTGGACGAAAGTATAGATTCTGGGACCGTGGAAACTCTCATGTTCTGTCATCCAGAGTCCACTATGGACACTGAAGCAGATATTTCGTGAGGTGATAAAGGAGCTACCCCCGTGGGCGAAAAAATACATGAAGAGGCAAGATGATGGATAGGATGTCCCGGTAGATAATGTTAGATGTAGACAACAATAACCATTGTTTTGTCTGTTCATCTTGCACCACATGATTAGTGAGCTCTGATGAATTGAGTGAGAAATTGATACGGGGAGATAATGCACTAATTACATTTGTGTAGCTGAGAATAAAGCTAGGATGGAAATCTACGCAGCGACAAATCATGGACCATCGATGTTATGTCTCAGGCATTTTAGTCTTTGTAGAGTAGCAGTCAATGGGTAGAAAACCATTGAGAGGAATTGAACAAGAGATGAGCTTGATCAAGGAAAGCCTGACAACATGTTTTATAGATGACGTACCTTGTATAGGGATCAACTTTGAGATTTGAGACCAATCGAAGCAGTATCTGAAAGAGGAATCCCATGGGCGAAATGTTATTCTTTTCTTTGATCTTCTTGGAGTTGAAACGAGATATCACCTCTACAGATAGGGTGGGAGAGCCTATGACTTCGTTACGCAGGCATTTAGAAGTAAATTAAACTAGCAGAGATGGCTGGACTGACCCCTTACATCGATAATTTATAGGTCAGGGAGAGAGAGATACCAGAATTTTTTCATGATGAGGACACCGATAAATCCTCTCTTGCTAGTCTTTGCACTACGAACAAACACGGGCTCTCTCCAGATTATCTTAATTAAAAAAACGAGCGTGATGATAACATGAGAGCATACATACTACGGTGAGATAGTGCCTATACCAACTAAGTGGGTTTTTTGATTTTGGAAAGATAGTCGGTCCAGGGGTCAAGAAAGAGAGAAAATGACTTTAGTTGAATCATGACAAGACTGGGGTGATGGGCCGGACATCTCAGTTCTCAAGAACAATGGTGTGAACATGACACGACGCATCATTCATCCATTGACATTTCCATATGTCACCCTCCAGTAGCTGCTTTTTTTTTTAATCTTGTTAATTGAATTTCAAAAGTGTGATGTGATTTTCTACTTTACATGAAGAAGCATCAGAAAACGGTCCAGTTCTCTCCGACTATCTCTGTCCAAGGAAGCGACGGTTCTTGATAAGCAGGTTCAAAAAAACCAGGCATAGTATCGCCTCGACCAAGATCACCCTTCCCCTGCCCCTCCTCCTTCAACGGTGCTTGAGTGACGATGTGTGGACTCGAATCTTGGTTATTCCATCCACCACTGCTTTGCGTGCTCGAGCGACTCGCAGCAGCAGTAACAGTAAAGTAGCTAAAGTTGTTGGCGGCCCTTATATCGGTCAAAGCGCTGTGCCACTTTGCTCTAGGACTCCACTTGTGAGGGTGGGAAGATCGAGACAGGTTGGCGGGTCGGTGGTGGTAGTAGTAGTAGTGGGGATCAACCAAGGGTGGTAGGACAGTGGAGCAGATCGAGAGCGGAGACGTCGGATAGAGGACTTGGCTTGGTTGGAAACAGGGTCCCAGAACGCACTTTGGAATTCGATTTTGGGGTCGGCATTCTGCTGGGAGAAGATGATGACGTTGTCAACACGAGAAGGGAGGTAGAACGTAGATGATGATCGCTGTGCAGAGGGAGAGCAATGAACTCGTGATTTGTTCGTATATGCGTGTGGTGGCGATCATACCTGTCAATCAGATGTTGAGGGATTTCCGTGGCCAGTGTTTCTGATGACTGCGGGAGAGACGTAGCCAAAAGAGCCGGCGAGGAGGTGAGTTGCTCGTCGGGAAAGCAGAAGAATTTTGCTTTGGGAAATGGACGTGCCTGCATCAGTGACATGAGAGTCTAGATGGCTGGCTAAGATCTCCTGTAGAAATGACAAAGAGCTTTCGTGCAAGCTATTTTCTAGCAAGTCGTCCATGGGATGAGTCCACATTGTTTTCGAAATGCATCTCCACAAGCAAACATGACAGCGGAAAGGGATACAAAGCCACTTTGGACGTCCGGCCCAACACTTGAAAAGATCAGGCCCAGTGCAAACATAAATGACTCAGTTCCTCCCCAATGTATTATGGACACAGAGCCAAAAGCGTGGGAACCCAGTTACGACCACACTCTCTTCAACAGAGCACGAGCCAAACTCTCTCGCCCCTCTCTCCTAAGTGCGGACAGCCGCACAAATGTTTCCTTCCATAATATCAGGCATAGTAATCGCAATTCTCAACTTGACGCTCTCAGAAGACGTAACATGCCCTCCGCCCATCTCTCTTATGCAGGCGATCTGGAAAGCCATGAGCTCTCCGATAACTTTGAAGTTGACTGCACGAAGGGTGTAGTTTTTCTGGACCGCGAGAACATTGTCTCTGGCCATTGTCACCTATCGATCCCATGTCGCTTAACTTGAACAGGATGGAAATTCCTGAGTGGGTGTGATGCCGTTGACTGTGTCTGCGGAAAGTTTCACTCGGGCTCCTATGGTTGGTTTTTTTCTACGCACACAGCAGTGGGAAATCTCCCACAGTAAGACACTCTCCGACGGGGAGAGTCACTCCTTGGCCATGAGGAGGAGGATTCACTCATAGGTACCCATCAGTCAGCATCCTTTACCAGACAGAAAGTGAGGTTGTTGGACCCAGTGACCCGTGGATGGTCTACATCATTGTGATATGGGTCCCGACTTTTTGCATGTATCAATATGATGGATAATGATGCCATGCCGTTGGCATCTGTCATCTCACCTTGACTCGCTTTAGTTCTTTGTGCTGGTTTCACTGAAGCTGTGTGGGGTCACCCACAACAAGGTTTTATGGTGTCCCTGGCTCATTGGGACAGTGTTTCGAGTATGCCTATTGTCATTACCGACTATAGTTATGACTTGGCCAACTTTAAGCCCCCTGCCGCAATGGGATTCAACGGCGATACCAATCCCATTACAACGGTTGGAATTTCGCTGGAAATAGTGTTTCGTTCCCCTTCCAAAAGGTCAACCAGCATTTCCTTGGCGTTGTTATAATAGCCTCTGGTTCAACTATCACTGGCACAGACAATATTCTCGATTGGTATATGCATTACAACGCCCATAGCCGTATAGAAGGGAGTGGCGTCAACTTGACCGGTCACGAGTCCAGGGTCAATTGGCACATCTCAGCCACTATTGAGTCAGATGATGAGACCGTCTGGCCAGGTTTACTATATCTGGGATGATGTCAAGGATACTAATCTAAACTTGGTAATCTTTTAGTCATATATATTCTAATTTGATATCACTCAAACCAACATTCCCTTGCTAGTTCTGTTGTCGATCTCCGGACCCGCCCAGCCAGAAGCACATCGTCCTTGTCTGGGAGTGCTTTCGCTGATAATCCCTTCTCTCTCATCAATGTCGTTCCTCAGCCTCCTCCAGAATATGAGCCCTTCAACCTTCCCCTCACTCACTCAATATGTTTAGTAACTGTCTCAGATTGTTGAGGGTCTTCACACTGCTTTTGACTCTCTGACAACGATGGATTACCCGAACAGCCACAAGCTTATTCTGGTCATTGCTGATGGTATGGTTAAGGGCGCTGGAAATACATTGACGACTCTTGAAATCTTTTTGTCCATGATGACTGACTTTATTGTCGCTCTTCAAGGCATCATTGAATTTCAGTCTTGTGTCGCGATTATGGATGGCCAAAGATGGCCAAAGTCTACTCCAGCTCTATGACTATGATGATACTGTGGAATGCTCGAAGCAACAGCGTGAGCCAAATTTGGCAGCCTCTCGAAGCTAATGACGCGAAATAGGGCAATCGTGGCAAGCGCGACCACTAGATTATGTTGATGGAATCCTTGCAGAAGGTCATGTTCGATGAGAGGATAACGACGAATTTTTCAATATGATTTGGAGTGCAACTGTTGTTGACATCGTTTGCAGCATATGCCTTGCAATATCTCAATAGGAATGTACAGGTTGAGTCTGTGCTCTTTTCGTCTCAGCCCATGTTTTTCTCGTTGAACAGCGATGATGAATTTCATTTTGGGCATGGCACGTATGAGAAAGCGAGGTTGATAAGACTGCACAGTATCATGATGATGTCCCTCTTTCTCAGTCTTCAGCCTCATGATAACGATCTCGAAAGCATGTCGATTACCGCAGGGGTAGTGGGGGTTGGGAGGCTGGATGTTGGAGAGATGTTTTGTACAGGGGCAGCTTTCTTGCCTAATTTGTGTCGAGGGCCCCTGGTCGTCGCAACAGCTGTTATGTTTCCTAGAACATTTCTCGATCATTTGCTTACATCTTCGTTAGTACTCCACCGTCTTGGAGTTTGACATTCTACAGCAAATATACGTATACTTACAATCCGGTATTTTAAGTAGTCGCTCTGTACCCCTGAGATCCAGTCTTCGTATCTGGATCTGAGGTGCGTATTCTATCTTTTATCTTAACAATATACTTATGGTCTTCGTCTCTGGATCTCAGTTTGATTCCAGCTATCTAGCATCTTGAGTGACATTGCGAATATATTCTTCTACACTTTGGCATGTAGATTATCTTGGTACATAGTAGTGCATTTTGGAAATTGAAGTGGAGATGGCTTAGACTTTGATAGAAACTCTGTAGCCACTGCTGGTGTCAATGTATGCCCAGAATGGGCTTGAAGTAAAATGCCACTGGCAGCTTTGGAACAGGTTACGCAAAAATGTATAATAAATCAAATTTACCTATATATTTACTGACCGGAGTCGGGATTTGAACCTGTTCATGTTTGATAAATTTTTTTCATGCCTCGTTGAATGGTTTTTATACCCATGACTACTATTCCACAAAGACCACAATGTATGAGACGCAATATCCAAGGCCCATGAGTTGTTTATGGTGTAGATTTCCATTATTCTGAACTATGTAAATATAACTAATGTATTTATTATAGAGATTATGGGACGAAGATGAGAGAAGAGGCAAAAGGTAGATTGAACTATTAATCTAGCAGTAGATGCTTTGCTTTTATACCTAGGATGAATACTACTAGAACATTTGTTGTGCTCATAGAATCATAGGACTAAATAGAAGGAATAGAAACTAATGGAATCGTCTAGAAAGCCTTATGACTGTGCTCGTCTACATGACTCAGCTTGCTTATTGGGATAAGTCTGAGAATATTCTACATTTATCATGTTGGCTAGTGCAGATTCCTCAAGTCACTGTCATCCAGGAATTATCTCTCTGTTTTATTGGTATCAATTTTCTTGCTCAATTCATCATAACTCACTGATTATGTGGTTGAAAATGAACAGAAGAAATTGGTTATTGTGTCGTCTACATCTAACATCGTCTACTGGGATGAAAAATGCCAAATGTTCTATCCATCATCTTTCCTCTTCATGTATTCCTTCGTCCAGGGAGGTAACACCTCTATCATCTCGTGAAATATCCACTTCGGTGTCCCTATCTGACTCTGTATGACAGAACCTGAGGGATTCCATTGTCTTGGAATCCATACTTTCGTCTGAAGGACAGTTTGCCTCAAGCAAATTGAGTGTCAATCGCGACACCTGGACAACACAAAAATTAGGGATATAAGGAAGAAGGATTTTAGCTTACAATAAAGGGATAAATGAAATATTGAGAGCTAATAATTATGGTCAGTAAGGGAGACACTAGCGACAATAACAACATACTAGGCTAGGATATTCGAGAGAAGATAAGATGGATTTCGGAAAAAAGCGGCTTCTAGGCACGAGAAGACTTTGAGAAGAATGAGTTGTAGTCCACTCGTTTGATAATTCAGGCTTACCCAAGAGACTGAATAGATATAGATATACGATCAGTTAAATCAACAATATCCAGTTCTGGACTCACGGTATGAATAACAAGGTTCCATCACGGTAAAATACATACAATAAACGAGTCGATGTTTTCATGTGAGAAATACGGCTGCGTATTCCATCTCCAAGAACTCTTTGTATTTTATATGTCATGGTGAACCTGATAAATGTCAATACGACTTCAATTGCGGTTACTGTTGCCCTGATAATGCTTTTTTGTGTGAGGATAGATATGCAAGTCAGCAGGGCAAAATATGCTAGAACACATACTCAAAGGCACTAGCAAGACTGTTGTATATATTGTCAAGACGCGTTGGATTCCCCCAGCAACCATGGAGAGGAAGTTGCACTCCAGAAACTGAGATGGAATATGCCTCAAAAATCATCACAGACATCGCGGACTGAAAAATACGATCAGTTGGTTGGTTGAGTATCATACGGTGTCTAAAGCCTACCAGAACCTCAACTAATTTTGACTATCAGTCATCTCTATCATTCAAAAATCAAATTCTTCAAAACATACCTGCCGTCATGAAATATAGAATTAGTGTAACTAGAATTCACAAAAGTCAATGAAACAAGTCCACTAGCACATGCTTCTAGCCCTCTCACCAATTAAATCCTTGTTCCAGATTGCTCGAAGGCGCAGGACCAGCAGAGTCTTCACTACCAATGAATTCAATGTTTTGAAGAATCTATTGACATCAGCTACTCTAGTCCTTCAAAGTCATGATGAAACTCACTCAGTACCTAGTGTAAAACCAAATGTACACCTAGAAAAGGGGTAGGTCAGGGCGAGCAGCAAATCCAGTTGGCCTATACCACTAAGACATCCTAGTCAATGAAGATATCAAGACTAAATTAAGAGGAACATCTTACTGATTTCGATGCCCAGGATTTATTGTCAGCTGGTGAAGTTGTTATCAACATGCACTTGTTTTATGTCAGAAAATTTCTTCGTACTATATGAACTCATTCTGAAAATTTGGATTAGTTGTCTCATTCATTCAAGTAAAGAGAGTTGCACTTACATCATGGATGTCCAGTTACATATCAGAACAGAAAAATAGATCCCATGCAATTTTGACCACTTCCTCCTGAGATTTCATGTGTCAGTGGCAATATCCGGCCATCAAATGGAAAACATGCTTGTGGAGGTACTGAACCTAGGAAAGAAGAGGTATGTGGAATAATCTTTTACAATGGAAAGACTCACTTGTTTAGGAATGTGATAGATGACATCATATAGCATCAGGGTAGCGATAATGACTTGAGTAGGCTTCAGCTGTTGCTTCAGGAACAATACAATAAAGAACAGCATACCTTGGCTGTAATGTCTATATGACAGCCTCTTCAGGTCATAGATGTAATCTTGCGGTGTTAATCCGTACTGATCAGCCATTTGAGTGGAATAGCAGGAGGGAGGTATTTTGAATGAAACTCGATGACCATGGTTCAATTATATATCAACTGGCATCATTAGACAAATATTCTATCCGACTACGCGCAGACAAAAAAATGTCAAACATCTGATATCCGCAGTCCAATAATAATAGATCGTAGCTTCGATGAAACTCGATCTTAGTGGAGACTGATGAGCCATTCCAGCATCTCAACTTTCACGATGGGTGATGGAAAAATATGATAACTGAAGGAGCTCGGCTGTGGATCGCATCATTCTCCAGGCTTTGCCATTCAATTGACAGTTGGTAACAAACGGGTTTTACAAAGTCTCGAGCTGCAGAAAGTGCTACTTGGGATATGGGTTCTATATCACTCAGTGGGTATTTGGCTGCGTAATGTTGTCACTATTGTCTTCGAGAAGCAAGATGACTGATAAATCCCACCTTTGATATGCAGTGAAGCCTCCACTGCTTTAATAACATCCTGATGAAACGTTCTTGAGGCTGCGTACGTCTTCGATTTGCATAACACAGCCACTGCAGCATAAGTTCTGTGAATCATTTCTCTGCACCTTAGGCCTCAATCAATCTTTCAGCACGCAGAGCACTGTCCTGTTTCTACTTTGATAGGAAAGTGATGGTTCTTTTCCTTGTCAACACTAAGTTGTGCTTAAAGGGAAACGAAACGAGCATCTGGTCAGACACTGGTCTCGACCGCTCCAACCTTGTCTCCCACCTCACCCCTCATCCCCAGGTCAAGTTTTAGGTCTCGCACAAAATACTGTTGTTCCTATGGGCTCGCCACCGGCGGAGAGCTCTTCAACCGCGTTCTAGGGCAAGTTAACTGAGCATGACATCATCATCCGCTCCGTCCTCGATGTCGTCGACTACCTCCCCCCTACAGGATCGTCCTCAAGTGCACTTTCCTCACTCACACCCCCCCTCCACCTGCTTTACAGGCCTGACAACATCCTCTGCCGCTCCAATGATCCCAACAGTGACGTTGTCATCGTTGAATTTGGCATGCAAGTCCCCATCTATTCCCCACCCTTGACCCCTTTTGCTCATCTTTTCATAGAGCAAAATTTCTTCATTCTCCCGACGAGCAACTTACCTCCCTTGCAAATTCTAAGTTACCCACACAGGCCACGGAATGATCACTTACACAAACGAAACACAAGCTCATTGTTCACTCTCTGCACAGCCATCATCATCTACATTCTCCTCTGTGGCTATTCCCCTTCTCGTGCTGATAACGCTACCACCTTCACCCAGCAAAACGCTGACTTCAAATCGAATTTTAAAGTCCGTACTGGAACTCCATTTTCAATGAAGCCAAATCCTTTATCCGGTGTCTCACCGCCCTTGATCTGCTTCGTTCCACCACCAAGGGGTTTTACATGAGCATTGGCCCAACACCACCACCACTACCACCAATGACGTGCCATCTCACATCGATCTCTTCCCCATCCTCAGACAGAACTCGAGTCCTAGAGCAAAGTGGCACAACGCCTGACCGGGGCCGCCACCAGGCTTAGCTACTTGTCTGTTGCTGTGAGTTTGTTGAACACGCAAAGTAGTGGCGGATGGAACGATCTAGATCCAAATCCATGCATTTCCAATTAATGACCATCGAAGGAGAAGGAGGAGGATGACCCTGGTCAGGGCGACACTCCATGCCTGGTTCTTTTGAACCTGTTTATTGAGAGCTGTCCCTTGCTTGGACAGATGTAGTTGGAATTCAACATGATTTTCCGACGCTTCTTCGTGTAAAGTAGAAAAAATGTAGTTATTGTCATATCACCCTTTGAAAATTTCAATTAAGGGCGACTGGGATATAAAAATAGGGTCGAAATGAAGAATTTCTGATTGAGAACATAGTCTTTTTGCATATCTGTACTGTTGGGCTTCTTTCTTTCCTGTGCTTGGTCACCACCATTGTCAAAGGGGAGTAGACCTTGTGTCTCTGCTTTGCTTTCTCCTTGTGGTACACAAGTAAGAAGCTTGTCCCCTGTGTTCTGAAGCTTTATCAATGGTATCCATCTGCTTTGTAAACCAGAATTACTCTGAGGTGTGACATGCCACAATATGACTGGTTGCAAGGGAGCTCAAATGTTGATTCGAAGCATTTGAAAATACCAAGCTCGGTACTCTTCAGGAAAATCAAATCCTTCCTATTATATGCCAATGACTCAGTTCATCCCCGATGTATTATCGATTCAGAGCAGCGGCATGTGTTAGCATTGAAAATGGAGGCATATACATGGTTATTTCCATTCGAGAGGTGCGGCTAGTTCCCCTTTCATTCCCTCTCGTAGATACTCATGAGGCCTTTTCAGATTTGCAAGTTGCCAAGGAGATAAGCATACCAACCTGAAACGCAGAAAAAATACTAAACATGAACAGGTTCAAATGTCGACTTTGGTCAGTAGACATATAAGTAAATTTAATTTATTATCATACATTAGATACATCACAGCTGTGATGAACCTTGATCTCGGTTGAAGAGATGGTGGGCCGTTCTCTCAAATCTCACAATGAGTGGCAACTTTTATGAAGGACCGCGACTGCGGCTGACATTACCCTCCGGCTCTGCATCTCATCACATGAATTCGATTAACAGTTGGTAACAGAGAAAATGCTATTAGCTTGTTCATCATCATCATATAAACAACTTTTGAATGGCCTTGATATAGAATTTGAGGGCGACAGTCTTGAATAATTGCAGGTCTCGTCATCCCCATGCCTCGGTAGAACTCTGGATAGGAAAATATCCAACACCCGTCTTCACCGTCCTTCTGTAGATAATAAACAGAACATCTAGTTTCCTATCTGTCAAGGTGCATCCATATTCAAGCCATTTCTCACACATTCTCGGCATTGTTATTTTGATCATCTGGTCATTAATATCAGATTCCATGTGCACTTTACACCAATGATGACTCGTGCTGTATCAATAATAGTGGCTGACAAAACATAGCTTTCAGGGCCATAAGGTTATTCTTGTAGTTCAGACGAGGGATTGATTTCTGATAAGATGTGCCTGTTACAGGACCAAAAGAGGAGACAAACTAGGTTGGATCTCAGACGGAAAGCACAGACACAAGGTGTAAGGATAACTTCAGCACTCGAAGCGACGCAAGAACTAAAGTATACATTGTGCTACACAGTACTTTATATTGTAGACTAGTAGCGAGTTGTGTCCATAGCACAAAGGCATAGTGTCGTTACGACTTTGCCAATCTGATACAAAAGGTCTGTCTGTTGCTCTGAACCAACAAATGCCCATAAAAGAACACCACAGATAAGCGAAAATGCCATGTTCTCAACCAGAGATTCTTTATTGCGACACTGTTTAAATATCCCAGTCACCTACCAGTAACTGCTCTCATTTATCTTTTTGTAATTGAATTTTTGAAAAGTGCAAGTATGATGTAACAAAAATTGCACTTTTTCGACTTAACATGAAGGAGCATCAGGAAAACGTCTGGGTTGTTTCTGACTACATCTGTCCAAGGAAGTGATGGTTCTTGATGACTAGGTTCAAAAGAACCAGGCATAGTTTCACCTTGACCAAGGTCATGCTTCTCCTCCTTCGACGGCGCTTGAGTGACGACGCGAGGATTCGAATCTAGATCGTGGCATCCCCCACTACTTTACGTGTTCAAGCAACTGGCAGAAGCAGGAAAGTAGCTAAACCTGTTGGCTGCCCTGAAACTGGTCAAGGCACTGTGCCGCTGTGCTCTGGGACTCCAGTTTTATCTGAGGGTGGGGAAGAGATCGACGACGTGGAGATGACGTTATGGTGGTGGTGGTAAGCCAAGGGCCGGGGAACGCCTCCTAGAAGGTGGGACGATGGAGTGGATCGAGGGCGGCGAGACGTCGGATAAAGGACTTGGCATAATCAGAAATGGGATTCCAGTACGAACTCTGGAAGTCGATTTTGGGGTTGACATTATGCTGGGCGAGGGCAGTGGAATAGAAGGGTAGCCACAGAAGAGAACGTAGGCGATGATGGCTGTGCAGATAGAGAGTAATTGTGTTTTGTTTGTGTATGCGTCTGAAGCGGTCATACCTGTCGACCAGATGTCGATGGCTTTCCCTATGCCCAGTGTTTCTTATAGCTTCGAGGGAAATGTAGCCGCAAGAGCTGGCGAAAGAGGTGGGCTGCTCATCAGGAGAATGGAGGAGTCTTGCTCTGTGAAAGATGAGCAAAGGTGGGTCAAGAGTGGGAAATGGATGGGGACTTGCATGCCAGGCGATGTCACTGTCGGGGTTGTTGGAGCGATAGAGGAAATTCTCAGGTCTGTGAAGTGGGTGAAGGGAGGGAGGGGGGGGAGGAGCATGCTGGTGGAGGTAGCCAATGGCACTGAGAATGGGACGGATGACAGTGACTTCTTGCCTTTTGCGAGGACGCAGTCAAAGAAAAATCCTCAGGTGGTAAGCTCAAAGCAGAGGTAGTCTTTTGTGTGAGGCTTGGAGCAAAGCCCGATCTGTTAGGTCAACAAAGAGAAAGACAGACGAGGTTGGGGTGGTTGACACCGGTGAAGAAGTCTGAGGCCCAGAGAAGTGGTGAGAAAAAATCACTGAAAAAGCACCTCATGTTGTGGTGGCTGTGTTATGTGGATCGAAGGCGCCCCCAGACGCTTCAAGGAGGTGTCATCAGGATGGAAGAAAAGAAGTGGAGGCTTCACTGCATATCAAAGATGCGATTAATCAATCACCTTGCTTCTCGGAGACAATAGTGATGAGCATTACACCGCCAAGTATCCACTGATTGACATAGAACCGAGATCTTGAATAGCACTTGTTTTTTTTTTAAGTCAACAATTTATAACGCGGAGCGCGATGGCAGACCGCAGCAGAAGTACAAGGTATCTACACACCTCAGTACACGTTGTAAATGCACCTACTACACTAACTAAACACGATGCCAAAAGAAGTGCATGGTCTAACTAATGAAGCTGTAGAAGGAAAGGAATGTGTTTTTGTGATCGAACCGAAAGAGAGGACCTACTTTCCAAAATATGCTCCACACCCACCTCAAATTCCCAGCCCCAAACCATGTGCCCACTGACCCCACCCCCTCATGCATTACACGTTTGATAACGGACACAATAGCACTTGTTTCTGTAACGATGTTGGATACATACAAGCCTCATGTCAATCTCACATTGCACACATGCTCTATCGATTACAGTAGACAGTCGTAGAATAGCTCTCTAGTTTCGACCTGGTTATCATATTTAGATTCCCTAGCACAGGGTTCGAGATCATAACACAAGGTTGAAACTAACCAACCCCACTCTATGACACAACATATGTCTAATTCACATCACAAATCAACCGAAACCCCCACACCAACCATGAAACAACACCTCGAATTTACATTTCTCTTAATTTCTTATTGTTACAATTCTCCAGCCCGGATGTGACGAAGTATGTTCCAGAAAATTCATTTACCTTTTGTCATTCCTCTTCTTGTCTCCCTAATTATGTTCCAGAATGACATGCCATAGAGGTCATCTTCATTCTTCCTACATTCTATTAAATTTTTCCCTAGCAACGTATGCAGAGAACATGTTCATTCTGAGGTAAATAGTTGTACACTTGTATTGTACATAAGGTGTTTACCATGTAAGCCCTAAGACCAGTTGTTTCTATCTGGTCTTAGGTGCGTATACCTTCTGTATTTCCTCCCGAACATTTAATCAACCTAGTTGTTTCTATCTGGTCTTAGTTCAGTCCAGTACCTTAGTTTCAAAGACGTACCTGTGCTTTCCAGCTGTCAGGATGTCCGAGTTCAGAGGATATATTAACCAGAATGAGGTTATAACAGGATAAATGCACAGGTATGTCTTTGAGTGCTATAAAAACACTGGACTAAGGCTAAGGCCAGATGGAAACAACTAAAGATTAAATGTTTGAGGAGGTACAGGGAATTTACGCACCTAAGGCCAGATGGAAATGACTGGCCTTAGGGTTTACCTATATGTATGGGACGAGTGTACAGCTATTTACTATGGAACGAACAAATCTTGGACATCTCTCCATACGTTGCTAGGGGAAATTTTTAATAAAATGAAGAAAAAATGAAGGTGATATCTAAAGTACATCATTTTGGAATGCAATCAGAAATGAATGAAGAGAAATGATGAAAGGTAAAAGAACTTTCCAGAATGTACTTCATCAAGCAGACCTATATAGAGATCAGTTTCACTATTCTCCCTCAGCTGTCTACTCAGTCCCAAGACATCTGAGGTGAGACAATGCTTTCTTGTATTACAATCTTTGTTTACTGTAAATTGTATATATTAACTGAATAAAAAAAAGGACAGAACTCTGGCTTGTCAGAACTTGACTGAGGTTTGAGCGAGAAGAATCATTGAAAAAGTGTCTCATGCTGCAGTGGTTGTGTTATGCAAATCGAAGACGTAGGCAGATGCTTCAAGAAGAAGCCCCAAGATGTGTCATCAGGATGTAAGAAAGAAGTAGAGGTTTCGCTACAAATCAAAGAAGTGATTTATCAGTCATCTTGCTTCTCGAAGACAATAGTGATGAGCATTACACCGCCAAGTATCCACTGATTGACATGGAACCGACATCTGGAATAGCACTTTTTTCGGCTCGAGACTTTTCGGAACCTGTTTGTTACCAGCTGTCAATTGAATGGCAAAGTCTGGCGAATAATGGGAGCCACAGTCGAGTTTCTTCAATAGTCATAATTTTCCACCACCCATCGTGAAAGTTGAGATGCTGGAACGGCTCGTCAGTTCCAAGTGGGATCAAGTTTCATCACAGCTTCATTCCATGATATTGGACTGACAATATCAGAAGTTTGATGTTGATCAGATTTTTTGGGCTGCGTGCAACCTGATAGAATATTTGTCAAATGACACCAGTTGATATATATTCGAACCATGGTCATCGAGTTGAGTACAAAAATACCTCCTTCCTGCATATTCCACTCAAATGGCTGATCAGTACGGAATAACATCACAAGATTACAATTATGACCTGAAGATCTTGTCAAATGAACGTTACATCCAAGGTATGCTGATTCTTATTCTATCGTTCTCGAAGCAATGGCTGAAGCCTACTCAAGTCTTTGTTGCCACACTGATGCTATATGATTTTATCTATCACATTCCTGAACAGGTGGGTTTTTCCATTTGTGAACAATAATTCTACACATCTCTTCTCTCCTAGGTCCAGTATCTCCATAGGCATGTTTTCCATTCAATACCTGACTATTGCCACTGACATATGAGATCTCAGGAGGAAGTGGTCAAAACGGCATGTCATCTATTTTTCTATCTTGATAATCAACTGGACATCCATGATGTAAGTGCGAGTCTCTTACTTGATTGGGTGAGATAGCTGATCGAAAATTTCAGAATACGTTCATATAGTATGAAGAAAATTTCTGCATAAATCAAATACATACTGATACCAACTTCACCAGCTTATAATAAAGTCTGGGCATCGATATCAGTAAGCATCATTCTTAATCCAGTTTGAATACCTTCTGACTAGGATGCATTAGTGGTATAGATCAGATGTATTTGCTACTTGTTCCGACCTACCTCTTTGCTAGGTGTGCATTTGGATATTTCCTAGTTGTCGAGTGAGTTTTATCATGATTCTCAAGGACTAGAGTAGCTGATGTCAATAGCTTCTTCACAACATTGAATGCATTGATAGTGAAGATTCTGCTGGTCCTACGCCTTCGAGCAATTTGGAACAAGAATTTGATTGGTGAGAGGGCTAGAATTATGACCTGTTATATCGATTTTTTATGAATTCTAGTCACATTAATTCTATATTTCCTGACGGCAGGTATATTTTGCACATTGTGATTTTTGATTGATATAGATGACTAATGGTCGACATTAGCTGAGGTCCTGGTAGGCTTTAAAGACAGTACGATACTTAACCCACCAACTGATCGTATTTTCCAGTCTGCTATGTCTGTGATGATAGTCAGCGTATATTTCGCATCAGTTTCTGGAGCGCTATTCCCACTCCATGGCTGCTGGGATAATCCAACACATCGTGATAATATAGAAAAAAGTGTTGCTAGTGCCTTTGAGTATGTGTTCTAACATATTTCGCTTTGCTGACTTGCACATTGATTCTCACACAAAAAAGCATCATCAGGGCAATTGCAACCGTAATTGAAGTCCTCTTGACATTTATCAGGTTCACCATGACATACAGAACACAAAGGGATTTTGGCGATGGAATACCCAGCCGTATTTCTCACATGAAAACCTCGACTCGTTTATTATATGTGTTTTACCGCGATGGGACCTTGCTATTCATACCGTGAGTCGAAAACTAGATATTATTGATCTAACTGATGGTCTGTCTATTCAGTCTCTTGGGTAAGCCTTGACTATAAAACAAGTGGGTAAGAATTCATTCTTTTCAAAGTCTTCTCATTCCTGGAAGCTGCGTATTTCCAAAGTTCATCTGATCTTATTATCAATATCCTGGGCTAGTATGTTGTTATTGTTGCTAGTCTTCCCCTTACTGACCATAATCTTTAGCCTTCAACACTTCATTTATCCCTTCATTGTAAGCTAAAACCTTTCTTGTATTTATGTGCTGATTTGTGGGTTTTCCAGGTGTCGCGGTTGATACTCAATTTGCTCGAAGCAAATTGTCCTTCTGACGAAAGTATAGATTCGAGAACAATGGAATCCCTCAGGTTCCGTCATTCAGAGTCAAATAGGGACACTGAAGCAGATATTTGGCGAGATGGTAGAGGAGCTACCTCCCTGGGCGAAGGAATACATGAAGAGGAAAGATGATGGATAGAACATTTGGCATTGTTCATCCCAGTAGACGATGTTAGATGTAGACGACATAATAACCAATTTCTTCTGTTTGTTTTCCACTACATGATTAGTGAGTTATTATGAATTAATTAAGCGAGACAATTGATACCAATAAAACAGGGAGATAATTCCTGGAATGACTCAAGAAATCTGCACGAGTCAACATGATAGATGCATTAGTTATATTTGGGAATGAAGCAAGAATGGAAATCCATACCATGTAGGAGAATATATGTGTATTGCGCAGTGTGTCACTCAAGATGCTATGCAGCTAGAACTGAGATCCAGAGACGAAGACTGAGTATATTGAGATAATGAAGAAATAGAATGCGCACCTGAGATCCAGAGACCAGGATACAGAGTAGCTACCTAAATACCAGATTGTAAGTATGCACATATTTACTGTAGAATGTAGAAACTCCAACATAGTGGAGTACTCGTAGCTAGGGAAGACTGGAAAATGAATAAGCAGATGATCGAGAAAACTTTTTGGGACATAGCGGCTGCTGCGGCGCTCCTAATCATGGTCCCTCAACATACCATCAACAATTCATAGACTATATATTGTGTCTCATGCATCATGGTCTTGTGGAGCAGCAGTCATGGGTAGAAAAAAACGAATGACAGGATCGAACGAGGCATGAAAGAAATTATTACACATGAACAGGTTCAAATGTCGACTTCGGTCAGTAAGTATGAACATAGATTTGATCTATTCTCATACAATTTTGCGTAACCTGCTCCAAAGTTTTACCAGTGAGAATCTACTTCAAGTCCGTTCTGGGCACTAGCAGTGACTGCAAAGTTCCTATCCAAGTCTAAGCCATCTCCACTACAATTTCCAAAATGTGTTGCTATGTACCGAGATGATCTCCATGCCAAAGGAGTCAAGAAAACTGCCTCTGTGCGAAACATCTCTCCAAGATCTGGCCTCTCTACCTCTACTACCCCTGTGGCAGTCGACATGTTTTCAACAGGCTGAAGACTGCGAGAAGGATACAATTACATCATTATGATACTGTGCAGCGCTAACAACCTCGCTTTCTCGTATGTGTCATGCCCAAAATGAGATTCCTTGTCGGTGGTCAATGAGAAGAACATGGGCCGAGACGAGGGCAGCGCAGACTCAACCTGTACATTCCTATTGAGATGTTGCGAGGAATATGCTGCAAACAACGTCGCCATGAGTGCGAACGAAAGATTTTCGATGTTGCTCTTTACCAGTCATGCCGCTGAGTATGAGAGCAGAAAGTGCCACATAAGTCTCGAACCAACACAGGTTTCGTGAGGCTGTGAATGGTCAAATCCAACGACAACAGTGAGAAAGAAGAACGCGGAAGGTATCGTGAACGATGATTTTACAAACGGCTTGAGGGCAGAAGACATTGTTACGCTTGAGGAGTGTCTTCAGCATGAGAGTAGTGAGATATCAATCTTCACCGAGAAGATTTTTCTTGTGAAGAGTCGACAACCTTCTCAGAGTAGTGCTCCACAATGTCATGAGAGGAACACAATACTAGGATTGTCCTTTGGTCTCCAATTTGTTCGCAATCCTAGTTTCGCCGCAAAGACCCATGATTTTCTCGTCAAGCACCATACGACTGACCATCCTCAATAAGGAATTAGAGATAACCTTGGTATCAGCATCCACAGATAAACCGGCTCGTATCGATCTGGACTAACCCTTAGAATTAAGGTGAAAAAATTTGTCGTTATCCTCTCAAGAATGCCATCAACACGATTTGTCTGTCGTGCTTGCCATGACTGCCCAGTTTCGCGTCATTAGCTTCGAGAGGGTTGTAGTGACAAAAACGATGGGCACGCATTGGTGCTTCGAGCATTCGACAGTAGC
>Ga0153996_1000480_pt1 | contig 18031 bp, 22 predicted proteins | sample TSNC080MetaG_FD_104728 | JGI IMG/M metagenome (GOLD analysis project Ga0153996, IMG submission 104728) | Attine ant fungus gardens microbial communities from North Carolina, USA - TSNC080 MetaG | ecosystem: Host-associated > Fungi > Mycelium > Unclassified | place: USA: North Carolina, Lumber...
ACTCATTTTAAAAGAGGCACTACTTGTTTAGTGATTGAATCATTTGATGGTCATTTATATGCGAATGTCTTAGATCAAATCTACCTTTTAGAACAAGTCCCTTCTCATCATTCTGTATCTCCTGAGTTTGATTCTGATGAGATTCCTGTCATCTCTAAAAAGAGGTATATTCCACCTTTCGATCATCCTTGGAGACCTGATGGTTTCCTATTTTTTAAATCGCAACATAAGCACCTTGATAAGGGGGCTAATGTTTAACTTTTTTTGAGACATTTTCAAAATCGGTTGACATTTATTTATTTGCAAAATATGTACTAATTTATTTATTTGCAAAATCGATTGACATTTATTTATTTGCAAAATATGTACTAACGATAATTAAGCTTAATCCAAATAATAAATGTCGCTCGATATGTTCACCTAAAAGAAGTAAACTAGATACATAGGTAAAAACTGGATTTAAATTTAAATAGAAACTAACTTTATCTGCCCCAATTTTTTTAATCCCATCAATAGTAACATATTGAATATAGGCATAACCAACAACTGAAACAATAAAAAAAGCAATCATCAAGTACCAAGGAATACTCAAAAATAAAGAAATATCCCAACCATTCATTATAGTCACAAGGATTGATAAATAAAATCCTCCAAATAAAAAGTTATAAAAATTAATGACTAATTGATCAATATCTTTTAATTTTTTCTGAATAAAAACATTACCAATACAATACACAACTAATGAACTAAACAACAATAAGTGCCCTATTTCTAAATTTTGAAATTGAAATTTTATAGAAAACAGAAACCCAATAATAGTAAGAATGATTCCTAAAATTGCTTTTTTAGTAGGTATTATCTTTAAGAAGAGAAATGCAACTACGCACGTTACCATCGGCTGCATTCCATTAATTAAAGCACTAGAAGAACCACTTAACAATTGAATACCAATAAATGATAAATAAAAATTCAAAAATACACTAAAAAAAGAAATAAAGCATAACCAATAACATTCTTTCTTGGGTATTTTTTTCAAATTATGCAAGTTATTCTTCTTCCATAACATAACAACTATCACAAGACAAGACAATAAAATCCTAGTGGTTGATAATAATAGAGCTGGGATATATTCCATCAATAATTTCATAACAACAATATTTAATCCCCATAAAAAACTAGCAACCAATAATAAAATTGACATTATATCACCACTTAAAGTATAACCAAATAAAAAAGATGTAGTCATTACATCCTTTCTTTAATCGTATTTGCATCTCTAGTTAACTGCTGTATTAACTCTTCTCTAGAAGAAAACTGTTTTTCATCACGAATAAAATCAATAAAAATCACTTCTATTTCTTTATCATAAATATCTTGATTAAAATTAAATATATTCACTTCTAATGAAACATGATCTAACATACTAATCGTTGGATTTACACCAATATTGCACATCCCCGGATATTGTCTATCGTCTATCCTAACAACAACATGATAAACCCCATTTTTAGGAAGTATATAACTATTGTAATCAATGTTTGCTGTAGGAAACCCTAATTGCCTTCCTACTTGTCTACCTTTCATTACGATTCCTTTAATTGCATATTTTCTGCCTAATAACTCATTTGCTTTACTTATATTTCCAACTTGTAATAAATCAATAATTCTAGAAGAACTAATTTTTTCTTCTTGATTCGTTACTTTTTCAATCACATAAACTTGATACTCCCCATGACTTAACTCAACTAGTGAAGTTGTTGTCCCTTGATTTTTATGACCGAAATAATAATCAAAACCACAAACAATTGCTTTTACATTCATTGGCTTAATAAAATAATTAATAAAATCCTTAGGGGATAATTTAGCTACTTCTTTACTAAATTTTAAAATAATGAAATAATCAATCCCCATCTCTTCTACTATCTTAGCTCGATCGTTAATCGTTGTTAGTAATTGTTCTTTTTTCACCTTGCCTAAGGTCACAAAAGGATCAGGATCAAATGTCATAATTCCACTAGCATAATCATTTTCTTTCGCTAAAGAAATTGTCTTTTTAATTAGTTCAACATGCCCTACATGGATTCCATCAAAGTATCCTAGAGCTAAACAAAGTGGTTTGTTAAAGCTAGGGATTTCATCGATAGCAAGATATCTTATTTTCATCACCATAACCCCCTAACTGATTTCAAAAATCCATCACCATTTGGTTCATAAACCGCAAGTAATTTTTTTTCTTTATTATAAATTGCCACTTTTTCTTGATAGGTTGAAGCAATTAATTTTCCATGATAAACAATCTCCTCATCTTCAATAACCAAAGAAGGCATAAATGATAATGCATCATCCATCGAGATCAATTTAAAATTTCCACTTTCAACATCTTCTAATGAAAAGCAATCATCTAAAGAGAATATCCCAGATTGTAAACGTACCAAATCAGACATATGTCCAGGATAGCCTAATTTAGCAGCAATATCGATACATAGAGAACGAATATATGTTCCTTTTGAACAATGAGCTGTGAAGCTAATTTTGTTGTCTACAAACGATTCTAAGCTTATTTGGTGTATTGTAATTTCTCTTTCTTTAATCTCTACTTCTTGCTTATTTCTTGCATATTCATATAGCTTTTTGCCATTTACTTTAATTGCCGAATAAATCGGAGGTATTTGTTTTTGTTTACCAACGAAAGAAGATATTACTTCGTTTAATTTATGTAATGTTATATCATTTTGATATTCTTTTTTTTCAGTTACACTGCCTTCACTATCATAGGTAGTTGTTGCCTCTCCTAATGATAATTCAGCTTTATATCGTTTATCATTGCTTTCTAAAAACTGCATTAATTTTGTTGCTTTATTAATTCCTAAGACTAAAACTCCACTCGCATTAGGATCTAAAGTTCCACAATGTCCTACTTTTTTTATATGTAGTAACTTTTTAATTTTAAATACAACATCATGACTTGTCATTCCACTTGGTTTATGAACCAATAAAATCCCATCCATGTGATCACCTCACCTGTTATAGTTTATCATGTAATAAAACTTTTGCAAAGTCATAAAACTCAAATTAGCTTGAACTCATCATTCTTTCATAGTACAATACTTAATGGTGATTAAAATGGGGATGAAAAAGATACTTGGGTGTGTTCGAAAAGCGGATCAAGAATTTAATATGATTCAAGATGGAGATCGAATATGTGTTGGTGTTTCTGGTGGTAAGGATTCAACGCTACTTCTCTATGCACTTTCTTTATATCAACGATTTGCTGATGTATCATTTGAAGTAATTGGTGTTCATATTGAGATGGGTTTTCCAGATATGAAGTTTGATGAATTAAATCGTTTTATAAAAGATAAACATATAGAATTGTATCATTATCATAGTGATATTTATCAGATATTACAGATAAATAAAAATCCAAATGGAACATTAAAATGTTCTTTATGTTCAAAGTTTAAAAAAGCGACAGTCATTGAAGCTGCAAAGCAACATAATTGTCATAAAGTAGCCTTTGCTCATCATAGTGATGATGCCACAGAAACATTATTAATGAATATGATTTTTGGTGGAAAAATCGCAACTTTCTTACCACAAATGTATTTGGATCGAACTGATATACAGTTTATTCGTCCATTATTGTATGCGTATGAATCTGATATTCAAGAAGCAATTCAAGAGGCAAATATACCAGTGGTTATGTCAACTTGTCCAAATGATAAACACACAGAACGTGAAGAAATGAAAAAAATGTTGCATGAATTATATAAAAAGTATCCTCAAGCAAAGCATAATTTTCAACTTATGTTAAGTAATGAAAAACAAACGATGTTATGGCATAAAACGCCTAGAAAGAAGGAAAAAGATGAAGATTAATCAACAATATGTTTATCAAACGATTCATGAGATTATGGCAATTGATAGTCCTAGTGGCTTTTGTCAAACGATCATTAAGCATATAGAAAAATACATCACGAATCTTGGCTATCAATTGACACAAACAAACAAAGGTAATGCCATTATTTCTATGGAAGGACAAGATACTAGTAAAACAGTTGCTATAGCGGCTCATGTTGATACATTAGGCTTAATGGTACGTAGTATCAAAGCAAACGGTCGTTTAGCTATCACGACTGTAGGTGGACCAAATCTAGCAACATTAGATAGTGAAAACGTTAGAATCTATACAAGAGAGCAAAAAGTATATACTGGTACTATCTTTTCTACTAGTAGTGCTGTTCATGTTTATAAAGATGCTTCTACCAAAGAAAGAAATTTAGATAATTTAGAGATTATATTAGATGAAGTCGTTTCTAGTAAAGAAGAGGTAGTAAATTTAGGAATTAATAATGGAGATTATATTTGCTTTGATACAAAAACAATGATTACAGAATCAGGATTTATTAAATCTCGTTTCTTAGATGATAAATTAAGTGTTGCTATGTTACTTTCTTTACTTAAATTTATGAAAGAAGGAAATATAAAACCAAAATATAATACAAAAATAATAATAACAACACATGAAGAAGTTGGACATGGGTTAGCTTATTTTCCTAGTGGAATTGATGAGTTATTATGTGTTGATATGGGATGCATTGGGTTGGACTTAAATTGTAGTGAATTTGATGTTTCTATTTGTGCAAAAGATTCCTCAGGACCTTATCACTATGAAATGACAAATCAATTGATTGATATAGCTAAAAAATTAGAACTTAGCTATGCGGTTGATATTTACCCATTCTATGGTTCAGATGCTAGTGCTGCCCTGAGGGCTGGTCATGATATTAAAACAGCATTAATAGGAGCTGGTGTATTTGCAAGTCATGGATATGAAAGAACACATTATCAAGCAGTAGAAAATACAATAAAGCTTATTTATGGATATTTAGTAGAAGAATAAATATTTTTTAGGTATTGAGATATATAAACACGAATGAAAAGAAGAAATTGTTTCCGCCTATTTAATGAAGGAAATTTATTTCTTCTTTTTTGTAAAAACAAGGTTATAGATATAGATAATTTCATTATTGCTATGTAACAAATAATGCTTATTTTATCAGTGCGTCTTTATATTGCATTCGTCGTTTAAGTTTCCACCGCCAGTTATTGCACTATATGCCAATTTATTCTATATCAAAAAACAGTCTCTCTATAGTAGCAATATTTGTGTCTCTATATTTACCGTTCCCATCCTCAACATATCCATTCAATTTTATAGTAGTATCGACTATATGCTAATTCCCCCATTGGTATGAGAAATCTATTTCAGGATTCTTATAGAAATGGACTTGTATAATTATTAAGTTCAATTTTGCTTGTAAAATAACACCTAATTTCTTCATTACTTTCTTTGACATCATTACTTTGGTGATATATCTGTCAACTCCCTACCAAATAAAGGATTTTCAGGAGAAAGAATTGCAGCCTTATAATAGTTATTGTCTTTAACAAAATTTTGCTTATTACCCGCACATATTATTTGAATATTCTTATTTTTTGAATACTCAGATAATATAGATAACAATTTATCTAATACATCAATATCAATAGAATCAATAACTTTGGAATCTAAAATAAGATAGTCAATATTACCACCCTGATTTATATCTATTAGAAGAAAAATATATAGCAATGTTCGTATCGTTCCCTTTCCTTCACCTTTAACACCTTTGAATTCAAAGTTTAGATCAAAAACTCCTTCTCTATTTATAAAAATATCAAAATCAATATCGACTATATCAGGGTATAATTTGGTTGTATTAGTTAAGAGAAACTTTTTATATTGTTCTATTTTTCCCATATTTTCCTTCAATTCCTCATTTAATTTTTGAGTAGTTTCATCTTTTAATACAGTATCGGCCTCTTCAGCAATTTTGTTTATATTTTGATTTCCTAAAAAAATTGATAGTAGTTCTCTAGTAGCATCCATAACTATATCTTGATTTTCATATTCTTTTATTTGGCTTTCAAATTCTTCCTTATTAATTTGTAGTTCTTGTATTTTCTGTTCATTTCTAAATAAATTTAACTCAAGATTATTAATTTCATCTAACATCAAATTTTTGTTATCAGAGATTAAACTGTTATGAAACTCCTCTGTTTCATTATAATTTTTTATTATTAAATGCTTTAATTCGTACTTATAGACATTAAATTTATCTTTAAAACTCTGAGAAGATATGTTATTAATTGTATTTATATTTGCTTTTAATATTTTTATTTTTGATCTATTTAATCTATTTTGCTCATACAAATTTTTTAATTGAATTGTTATCCCAGTATAATCGTTCTGGATTTCATCAATAACACTCTCTTTGTCCTCATGTTCTATAACTTTGTGAAGTGTAGGTGCAATTTGTTTTAAAACGCTTTTTTCTTTTTTAGTATATTGTTTGTTTGAGGCAACTGTTGCATATCCCAAATTAAGAAAGTAGGAGTTATATTTTCCTCTTTGCCAATTGGTATTAGTTGAATCTTCTTTAATTGCAGTCTTGAAAGTTTCCACATCTTGTTTCCTAAAAAACATTCTATTAAAACTCCTAAAAGATATAAAACTATTATTTACGTATATTTCTCCTAAAAAGCTTGTCCATTTATTTACAGGTACCGATCCTATGTTGCCACTATTTAGTATAAGAAATTCATTTTTTAATATATTCACATTATTAACTTCTTCCTTGTTGTGGGGTACTAAATACCTTTCAATAATAACTTCCTTGTTATCAAAAAGAAATGTACCTATTATTGATACTTTTTCTAATTCTACAAAATCAAAAGTTCCACCTCTTTGTGCTCCTAATAGATGATCAATAAGTGATATTAAGAGGGTTTTTCCTACACTGTTATTAGTGGTTAATTTATCCTCTTTTTTTGTTCCAACTATTAAGTTTACACCAGAGCGAAAATAGATAGGTGAAATATCTATATTCTTAAATTCTATTTTCTTAAGCATATCTTCCCCTCCTCATAGGATATGTATCCTACTGCAAATAAAAAATCTAAGCAATCTAACAGTAGATTAAAAGATAGTTTTGTATGATTTAACAAATCTATTATTGTCACTTTATTATTTGCTACTAAGTATTCTAAAATATCTGTTGATATTACCGCTAAGCTTTTATTATAGGGTATTAATTTATTTCCTAATATCATTTCAAAAATACCTCACATATATATAAATAATAATTTAATAATCCTTCTTCTTCAAACTCTAGTCCACTGCAACATTGCTTTAGCACTTTAAGCATTTTATTATATTTCTCTTGCTCAGTTTTAGTGTTTCCCATTTTTAAATATAATGCACGTATAGCAGTAAAAAGATATAAATTACCTACTTCTTCATTAGTATTGGTCAATGCAGAATAAAAATATAGAGCATTATAATTTACAAACATTTTTATATTTCTTGAAGTGCGAGTATCAAAATTATTAGTTTTCAATTTCTTATTTAATTCAACCTTATTACCAATCTCTTCAGCATACTTGGTTCTTACTTGTTCAGATAATTCATCTTCAGACATATTCAGATATTCCAGCAATTTCTTAATGGCTCTCTCTGTGTCATCATTTTTTTCATTTGAAAATAACTCATTATTTACTAAGTTTTCAAACTCATGTTTTTCTCTATAAGTTTTATTGCGGTTAAATAGATATTCAATAGTATATTTTGTACCATATTCCTCAGCATCTATTTCATTATGGTGCTTAGCACATAGTAGCAATCCATTTCCGTTTGACTTTCTAAATTCTTCATTGTATTGCTCACGATATTTTGCTCTAGGTCCCTTTTTAGAGGCAGGTACTATATGTGCTATTTCTGGCATTCCTTTTTTGGAAACCGCTTCATAGCAAATCATACAATGCCAACTACTCCAAGAAGCAATCTCTCTTTTTATGCTATCAGAAAAGTTATCTCTATCTGACATGTGCATCTCACTCCTAACATAATTAAAATATTGTTTTTTGTTTAATTATATCACAATATGTTTGAACGTGCTATTTCTTGATTAATAAAAAGAGGAGAATTATAAACTATACCTCCCATATTATACTCTCATACATGTTGAATTTCTCTAATCCTTTTCAATTATATACACTCCATACAAACCAATATCCTCTTTTCTTCAGGACCCAATCATATTTAATTAAGGAAATTTATTTCTTCTCTTTTTAAAAATATTAGTAGTTAACACAATAGATTATTTTAGTTTAGAATGACTACATAATTGATAAAATCCATAAAGCATTAACACAGTAAATACTATTCTAATTGATATATGAACAACATTAATAGTTCCATTCATAACGATTCCATTAATCATTGCACATACGAATATACCAATCATTCCAATATAAAAACAATAGCTAGATTTAAACGCAAATAATAATATAATAGCAAATAAACCATTCATTAGAAGTAATATAAATGGTATTACTTCTTGCATGTAAGCACTAATACTACTAATCAACATCAAAACACTATAGACATAAACCAAAATATTAACTAAAATTAACATGACATCACCCCCTTTAATTAAAAATATCATAGGGGGTTAACCCCATGACAAGGAGAAATTATCATGTTAATAGGAAAATTTATTACTCAAGTCAATACAACAAGGGATACTGTACGTTTTTATATAGAGAAAAAATTACTTAATCCAGAAAAGATGAATGGAAAATACCACTTTAATGAAAAAGATATTGATGATTTTTATAGTATTCAAGAGTTAAAGAATTTAGGTTTTAGTATCAATATGATTTGCGATTTAAATACGATTAGAATTACCTATGGTTGTGGTACAAAACAGCATCTTGACTATAGTAAAGTATTGATTACTCATGAAATTGAGAAAACAAAACAAGAGATTGTAAAATTAAAGCAACGATTAGATATTTATCATAACTATCTAGAAATCTTAACTAGAAATAAAAACTGAAACCATCGCTTCAGTTTTTTAACTCTCTACGTTTCTTTCTTTTCGATTCTTTGCAAATATCATATAATTTACATTGATTGCAATTTGGATTTGTTGCTTTACAAAAATATCTCCCAAAGAAGATAAACTGATGATGTGTTTTAATCCAGCGTTCCTTTGCGATAGCTTTCATCAATTTATTTTCAACCACCAATACACTATCCTCTTTTTTAGCAAAACCTAACCTTTTTGCGATTCTTTCGACATGTGTATCAACTGCAATACCTGGTATATTAAAAGCTTCTGCCCCAACAACATTCGCAGTTTTTCTACCAACACCAGGCAAAGTTTCTAATTCTTCTTTCGTAGAAGGAACTTCACCGTCAAATCTAGTCATGATTTCATTTGCTAAACCTTTTATTGATTTTGCTTTATTTCGATACAATCCAATACTTCGAATATCATTTTGCAAATCTTCTAATGCAGCATTTGCATAGTCTTCTACGGTTTTATATTTACTAAATAATGAAGGTGTAATTTTATTAACACTTTGATCTGTTGTTTGGGCGGATAATACCACTGCAATTAATAACTCTAATTCATTTGAATGAAGCAATTCACAATGTGCTTCTGGAAATAATTCATCTAAATAAGCAACGATTAACTCTACTTTTTCTTTTTTCATTCGTCTTCCAACCACCATTTATAATCAACTAATTCTACCATTTCAGCTTCTTGCTTCGTTGCACGATGATCTTTTGATGTTTTAACACCATGCTTTGCCCAGTCAATTAATATTTTTTCTATATAACGTAAGCTATGTACATTTGACAATGTTGCTTCTTTTAATGCTAATAAGATATGTTCATCACTATAATTTCTTTGTTTCCATTCATTAATCGTTTCCATTTCCATGGGAGACAATGCTCTTGCAAATTCGTTTTCAAAGATTTCAATGATAGATAATTCTTTTTTCTTACTTACTTCGTTGCTCGCATTATTATCTAATAAACAATCTAATAATGGATCTATCGAAATAAACACAGAATCTAAACTGATTATTTTTTTATTTAATAATTGTACGACTAAATGATCAATTTTAGAGACAGAGAAATGCATAAACTCACTTAGTACTTGTGGTGTAATTGTTTTAACACCTTGATTAAGTAATGAAATAATTAAAAGCAAAACAACAACCTCTTCTTCTTTTAATTCTAATTTTTTATATTTTAAAATTAATAGTCCCTTGATATCAATTAAATTATTATCCATTAAATACTTTATCATAATATTCACCCCATTTTTACATAAAGTAAATCACTTATACAAAATATTATATCGCAAAACTACTAATTTGAATACAAAAATTGTCTAATTAAAAAGTTTAATCTATATCATAAGATTAAACTCTTTTAAAATAATTATTTACGACGTCTAGAATTATTACCAACAATCATTAATAACAAACGTAATATTGACATCATAGTAGAAAACATACTAGCAACATAAGTTAATGCTGCTGCAGATAATACTTTTTTAGCCATATCAACTTCACTTGAATACAAGTAGTTTTCTTCCAAATAAAATAAAGCTCTAGAAGAAGCGTTAAATTCGACTGGTAATGTAACAACTTGAACGAATAAAGTTGCTGATAATAATACAACACCAAATAAAGCAATATCCATAGCACTAGCTAAAAAGCCTACCATTAATACAACCCATCCAATCGAAGAACTAACCGAAGCGATTGGCACAATAGCTGATCTAAGTTTTAAAGGATAGTATTCTAGCTTATCTTGTAATGCATGTCCAACCTCATGAGCTGCAATGGCAACACTGGCAACACTAGTACCATGATACACATCATTTGATAAGTTTACCGTTTTATTTCTAGGATCATAAAAATCTGATAATTGTCCTCTTTTTGATAGATTGATTTCAATATTTTGTAATCCTTGTGAATCAAGAATATTTCTAGCGACTTGATAGCCAGTATAACCATAATAATTACCGACTGCCGAGTACTTACGGTACGCTGATTGAATTTTCATTTGTGCATACAACATGAATACAAAAGCAATCAATACCAATCCATATCCTAAATAATAAGAATCCAAATAAGTATTACCTATCAACATATCTGTTCACCTCTTTCATTAATAGTATAACAACAAATTGTGAACTTTATATAAAAAGATGAATAATTATTTATTCATCTCATCTTTTAATCTATTACTAGGTTTAAATGTTAAAGTGTTAGATGCTGGAATTGTAATAATTTCCTTTGATTTTGGGCTAACACCTTTGCGTTGTTCTCTATGATGAACTTTGAAAGTACCAAATCCAGAAATTAATACTTTATCGCCACTTAATATACTTTCAGTAATTGTATCGAAAACAGTATCAACTAATAGCTCTGCTTCTTTTTTTGTTATTTCTCTTTTACTAGCAACCTGATCTACTAATTCTTTTTTATTCATTATATAACCTCCAATTTAAAATTATAACGAAGTTATTGTAACACCATTTAAAGATTATTTCAACAGATATCTATTTAATTTTTCATTGCTATTATCAACAAAAAATTAAAGTACTATTGCAATTAAATTTCCCTTTCCTTTATTTACAATTTTTGATAATATATCATGGATTTTAATTCTAGTAGTTTCTGGAATTCCTAATAACTTAACATTGATACCTTCACTAATTAAATCTCCTAGCTTTCTACCAAAAATATCACATTCGAAAATAGCACCAGGATTATCTTTATTATTCGATAATAGATAATTAATAAATGCTTCCGCTTGTTCCTTTGAGCCAATAATTGGTTCAAAATTACTTTCTACATCAACTTTCATCATATGAATGGTACTAGCTTTCGCAGTAATTTTCATACCATAACGTGGTCCTTGTTTAATGACAATAGGATCTTCCACTTCAACCTCGTGTAGACTTGGAACAGCATATCCATATCCTGTTTGTTTTACCATTTTTATGGCACTAGCAACGTGATCATATTCTTTCTTTGCTTTTGAAAGATCGGTTAATAATTTAAGTAAATCAGCTTTATCTTTCACTTCTTCACCAATAATTTCTTTTAATACTTGATTATATAATATACTATCTACATTTACACATACTTGAGCACTACCATTAGCAGTATCAACACCTTTTAAACTAACTTTTGTAATATACTCATTTTCTTCCATTTTTCCAGCTAAATCTTCTACATCCTTTAGTTTTTCAATCGATTTAATTGAATTTTGAATTGTTTCATCAATTTCTTTTTTCAACCAGTGTTCATTATCTAATGAAGCGATCCATTTTGGAACTTCAATTTTCACTTCTGAAATTGGAAACTCATATAATGCTCCTTTTAATACTTGATAGACATCATCGTGTGTCATTTCATTAACTTTTAAAGGCAATACTGGTACATTATATTTTGCTCTTAACTCCTCTGTTACAGTAATGCAGGATGTACTATTAGTATCTGTTGTATTAACAACAATGATAAATGGTTTTCCAATTGCCATTAATTCTTCAATAACTTCATCTTCTACACCTTCATAATTCTCTCTTCCAATATCTGTAATACTACCATCAGTTGTTAGTACAATACCAATTGTTGAATGATCTTGAATTACTTTTTTAGTCCCTACCTTTGCTGCTTCATCAAATGGGATAGCCTCTAAAAACCAAGGAGTTTTTACATAACGTATACCACTTTCATCTTTAAATCCTTTTGCTCCTTCAACAACATATCCAACACAATCAACTAAGCGAATGTTTACTTGAAATTCTTCATCCAATTCTAAAGTGACAGCATTATTAGGAACAAATTTTGGTTCTACTGTCATTATCATTTTACCTTCACCAGATTGTGGTAGTTCATCTATTGTTCTCTTTTTAACATCTATATCAGCAATTTTTGGAATAACAATCAATTCCATAAAACGTTTAATAAATGTGGATTTACCTACCCTAACTGGACCCACTACACCTAAGTAAATATCACCGTTGGTTCTTTTACCTATATCTTTTAATATTTCATTTGTATTCATAGAATTCCTCCTCATATATCACTAATAATATATATGAGATAATCTTAATTTTATACCAATCATAAAATGTTTTTCAAATAAATAATAAAACTATGTAGAAAAAAATAGAATAAGCAAGCCCCATTCTATTTTGATTTATTTAAATGTTTAGAAAAGTCTTCTTTTTTTACCATGCTAATAATTTGCTCTTCTTTTTCTTTTGACACAGGTCGATCAGCAAGCACAGCCACCTTTTGAATTAAATCACGCAAATTTGCTTCATCTGATAAATTTTTATTTTGAACATCATTCGCCAAATTTAAAATATCTTGTTTTGAAACATTTGTTTTTTTGGATACATTATTTAAATAACTATTCCTTGACATAGCATTACCTCCTATATCATTAAATGAATTTTTCTAAATAATGTGACCCTCTTTTTTTAAATCTCTTGACATTAATTGTTTAATTACTTGATTTGGTTTTTCAAGTCGATAAAGAACTTGATAAATCGCTTCTGTAATTGGCATTTCAATGCTAGGATCATCCTGTATCTCTTCATAAATAACTTGACAAGTCCTAATTCCTTCCACAGTCATTTTGTTTTCTTGCATAAAACGAATAGAAGAATTTTCTTTTCCTATTTGATAGCCTGCTTGAAAATTTCTAGAATGAATAGAGGAACAAGTAACGACTAAATCTCCAATTCCAGTTAAACCTAGATAGGTCTCAAATTTACCGCCTTTTTTAAGACCATAACGAACCATTTCAGTTAAACCTCTTGTGACTAAAGCAGCTCTTGTATTATCTCCATAACCTAATCCATAAATTGCTCCAGCAGCAATCGCAATCACATTTTTTAGTGCAACACCATACTCTGCTCCAATTTCATCATCCTGTCTATAGACTCTAAAATATTCATTTGAAAACAATTTTTGAACTCGATGTGCTACCTCTAAATCCAAAGAAACAGCACAAACAGTTGTCAACATGCGTTTAATAACTTCTTCTGCATGACTTGGACCAAGTAAGGAAACAACTTCATAGCGTTGTTCCACTGAAAGAACTTCACGTATTGTTTCACTTATTCGTTTACGTGTTGTTAAATCAAAACCTTTAGCAGCATTGATAATAGTCACTTTCGTTGTAAGTAATGGTTTTACTTTTTCTAATGTGCTTCTAATTTGACTTGTTGGAATCGTTAATAAGATATAGGAAGCATCTTGTAACGTATCCTCTAATGATAATGTAGCTTTTATCCCAAGATTTAACTCAATATCTTTAAAAAATTGAGAATTTCTATGATTATGATTGATATCATTGACTTGTGCTTCATCAATACCATATAGCATAACATCATAGTGATTGTCAGTTAATACTAAAGCTAAGGCGGTTGCCCAACTTCCAGTACCTAAAATAGCGACTTTTTCCATCTAATCCCTCTTTCTTGCAATAATATGTATTGGTGTTCCCTCAAAGTGAAAATTTTCTCTAATTTTATTCTCTAAATATCGTTTATAACTAAAATGCAAAAACTTTGGATCATTAACAAACAATACAAAGGTTGGCGGACAAACACTGACTTGATTTGCATAATAAATACGCAATCTACCACCATTAAACGTGGTCGTCGGATTCATTGCTTGTGCGTCGATTATGATATCATTTAATACACTTGTCGTAATTCTGCGACGATTATTTTCAAATGCTTGACGAATTAATGGAAACAGCGTTTGTATTCTTTTTGAATTTAGAGCGGAGACAAAAGCAATTTCTGCATAATCTAAATATTTGAAATCTTCTCGTAATTGTTTTTTCATTCGATTCATTGTTTTATCATCTTTTTCAACTAAATCCCATTTGTTTATAACCAAAACAACACCCTTACCAGCTTCATGTGCATAGCCAGCAACGTGACGATCTTGGTCAATAACACCAACTCCTGCATCAATAACTGATAAAACAACATCACTTTTCTCGATAGCATTCATTGCTCTTAACACAGAATATTTCTCTATATTTTCGTAGACTTTCCCACGTTTTCTCATACCTGCTGTATCGACAGCAATATATGTAATATCATCCTTAACAAAAGTAGTATCGACAGCATCTCTAGTCGTTCCTTCAATGGCAGAAACAATCACTCTATTTTCACCAATTAAAGCATTAATTAAACTTGATTTTCCAACATTTGGTCGACCTATAATCGAAAAACGAATATCATTTTCATTCACATCTAAAGTTTCATCTGGTAATTGTTCAATCACTTTATCTAATAAATCTCCCATTCCAATTCCATGGCTTCCAGAAACAGCCACAGGATCTCCCAATCCTAAATTATAGAACTCATAAATAATATTGATATATGCCTGATCATCTATCTTATTCACTGCTAATATGATTGGTTTTTTACTTTTCATCAATAATTTGGCAACATAATAATCCTCGTTGGTAATTCCTTCTCTACCATTAACAACAAAAATAATGACATCTGCTTCTTCAATTGCAATTTCTGCTTGCATTTTAATTTCTTCAACAAAGTCACCTTTATGTAATTCTATTCCACCCGTATCAATCACATTAAAATCTCTTGTTAACCAATTAGATTTCCCATATAATCGATCTCTAGTTACACCAGGCATATTATCAACAATTGAGGCACGCTCACCTACTAATCGATTAAAAATTGTCGATTTTCCAACATTAGCTCGCCCAACAATAGCAACTGTTTTACTCATTTACTTCAACTCCTGTTTCTTTTCTTCTATTAATCTAGAAATTGTTTCCACTACTTCATCTATTGACATGATAGAGGTATCCAATTCAATTGCATCTTCCGCCTTTTTTAAGGGTGAATGGATACGATGTGAATCATCATAATCTCTTTTTTTAATTTGTTTTTCAATTTCTTCTAATGAAGTTGTAATACCATTACTTACATTTTCTTTATATCGCCGCAATGCTCGTTCTTTAAGATTAGCTACTTGATATATTTTTAATTCTGCATCCGGTATAACAACAGTTCCAATGTCTCTACCATCCAATACAACACTACCATGTTTCGCCATTAACTGTTGTTGTTTTACTAGGTATTCCCTAACTGATTGATAGCTTGAGACTTTAGAAGCAGCAAAAGAAACTTCATTTATTCTTATTTTATCTGCTATATCAATCCCATTCAGCAATATTTTTTGATTTGCAAGTTGGATATTTATGTTTGATAAATTTGAATTTACCGCTTTTTCATCATTCATATCAATTCCATGTTCTAACATATAATAACCAACACAACGATACATAGCACCAGTATCAATATATAGAAAATTATATTTTTCAGCAATTTTTTTTGCGATGGTACTTTTTCCAGCAGCGGATGGTCCATCAATCGCTATTCTAAAATGACTGTTCATTATTTTATACACCTCATTAAATCTAAAATTATAGTAGAGTATTTATCCTCTATTGTCAAATCATTCGAAAAAAAAATCGGGGTATCCCGATCAAAATAGAAATACGCTTGCAAAATATACAGCGATACATAGTAAAGCAATAACTAGTAAAATAATAATTCCATTTAAGACTTTAATAATAATAGGATTATCCTCATCATCTTCATCCTCGTCTTGATCTCTACGATAGCTATCTGTTCTTTTACTATAATCTATTGTGTTATCTACTGTCATAGGTTGTTGTCTAACAACAACTGGGGTTTCTTCTTTCACCACTCGTTTTTGTCTAGATGGAGGTAATGGTACTTCATCATTATCTTCTTTAAATTTTGAAAAAAATGATTTTAATAGTTCATTTTCTTCATCACTAGGCGTATTTTGTAAATCATTTTGATTATTTTTAAAACCTTCGTTTATCGTTTTTCTTCTTTCCGTTGGTTTTACTGGTTCTTCATTAATCGTCATATATTCTTGATTGTCTGATGTAGTATCATCATCTAAAAATAATGAAGAATAATCTAATTTATAATTTTCCTCTGCAATCTGTTGCTGTAATTGATGATCATCATCTGACACAGTGTCCAAAACATCACTCGCTTTTCTAATTCTATTTAAGATATCTAAACGAGTATTATAATCTTTTTGTCCAATATTACTACGGACACGATTCAATGCTCTTTCTAACTCTTCATCGACTTGCTTATTTATCTTTTCAAATGTTAAAGATTCCATTAATGTATCTTCATTTGTAAAATGATTGTCTTGATCATCATCATCATCATCTTCTTCTTTCTTGAAACCAAATTCAGAAAAAGCCTTCATAAAATCAAACTCATCGCTATTACTGTTTTGTTTAACATTCACTCTTTCTTCTACAAAGTTATTTTTTTTTATATCATAAGTATCAGTTGTAATAATATCTTTTAAAAATGTTGAAGCATCATTAAAATTGACAGATTTCTTTGAGTCTGTTTCCCTGTTGTTTTTTATTGTTGTATCATACGTAAAAGCTTTAGGCGTACTTGTTATTGGTGTTGAAATTGTTGCATCAGTATTTGCTTTTACATTCTCTCTTAGCTCTTTATATTTATCGATTCTTGATTGTCTAGCCATAAAAAATCACCTTCCATTTAACATTATAACATAGTCAACTTTATATTTCCTTAATAAATTAAAAAAACTTTGAAATATTATAGCATATAGGGTATAATATTGTTATTAAATATTAAAAAGGAGGAAATTCTAGAATGGCAAAAAAAGCAATAGTAACGGATGCTTGCATCGGATGTGGTGCATGTACAGCAGTAGCTCCTTCAATCTTCGAAATGAATGATGAAGGATTAGCAGAAAATATTCTTGGTGAAGATACTGAGTTACCTGAAGATTTAGAAGGTGAAGCAAAAGAAGCAGCAGAAGCTTGTCCAGTGGAAGCTATTGAAGTTGCATAACATGTAACTGTAACATAAAATGTAAAAGAAGATATGCATGTATCTTCTTTCAGACTGTTGACAAGCAAGTCAGCAGTTTTTTTGATAATAGAGAAAGAAACAAAAAGAAAAAAGAGATAAAAAGCCAAGTAAACAACAATTAATTCAATGGTATTTATATGATGATAAAA